>MDTG01036549.1_pt1 | contig 55948 bp, 57 predicted proteins | sample 811421 | NCBI WGS metagenome assembly MDTG01 (sample SAMN05326645, study PRJNA326480) | marine metagenome | isolation source: seawater | place: Pacific Ocean: South East | collected 2011
CCGCGCTCCCACTCTGCACACAGCTCGCGCCACTCAGTCTCGCTCAAGCGATGTTTTTTCTCTGCTGTCTCTGGATTCATTGCTCCCCCTAGGTTGTTAATCGTTCGGGGGATAGTGTGGGCTAAATTTTCGGGTTGTATAGGGGGTTGGTTAATTGACGCTTACCGTATGAATGTGGATCAGGACCACCGTTAACTTGTATTACTTGGCCTTTCATAAAACCTCCTCCAAAGGAGTTGTTATTATTCGTTCTCTACAATTGATTAGACAGGGAGAGTATTTGGCAGTTCACATTTTTTTGCATTAGTAAGAGTAGGGGATACTTATGGTTAAATGAATTGACGCTTACGATGCTTTAAATATTCTCTAAAGACAAAAAAAGTACCCATTTGGGTACTCTATGGGTACTCTCCGATGAGGGTTGTGAAAAAAATCCTTTAAAATCAAAGGGTTATATGGTGGAGGCGGCGAGAATTGAACTCGCGTCCGCAAATCCTCTGCCCTTGGCTCTACATGCTTAGAGTCGTCTTCAATTTAACGGTTTGGACCTGACGAGACAAGGTTTTCAAACCGCGAGCTCCTAAAGTTTAGCGACGATAGTCGGAACGGTTATCATCGCGATCCCATGTGTCTTACCATTGACACCGAACCCACGGGCAAATCCGGGCAATGGCGCCGTGCCGGTTTTTAAGCGGCTGCAGTGTTGAAAATGCCCTTAGGCAGCTTCAGCAAAGTCTCCAGCGAAGATGTCATCGTTTTTGGCATCTATAGAGTTTGCAGCATTTTTAACGAGGATAGCTACATCCTCGGCATGCACCTCAGGTTTCGTAATCCACGTCGAAACCAAATCGCCCCCATAAATAGGACTGGTAAGGTAAGTATACAACGCACGATAGGGTAATACTATTAACAAAATATTAAAATAGTCCTTATTATCGTTGCTTTAAGCCCCTTTGTTGCTCCCGCTGCCAGTCTTTTTCTTTCAGATCGGCGCGTTTGTCATGCAGCTTCTTACCTTTGGCAAGGGCTAATTCTAGCTTAACCCGGTTTTTTTTCCAGTATAATTTGAGTGGAATCAAGGCAAAACCCTTACGTTCCACACTGCCGATGAGTTTATCCAGCTCCTGGCGATGTAATAACAATTTGCGCGTGCGGGTCGGGTTTGGGTTGATGTGGGTAGACGCGCTCGCTAATGGGGTAATATGGGTCCCTATCAGCCACGCTTGGTTATCTTTCAATAAGATATAGCTATCCACCAACTGTACGCGACCAGCGCGTAAGCTTTTTACTTCCCAGCCTTCTAGCGCCAGGCCAGCCTCAAAAGTCTGCTCGATATGGTATTCGTGGCGGGCTTTTTTGTTGACGGCGATGGTACTAGAGCCAGCTTTTTTGTCATTACTCTTACTCATAGCAGGGTGATTATAGCGGTATTAGCAAAAAATGCTATCAATAGTTTAGGGTTCTAATATCGTAAGCATTGACTGGATGTAGAAATAGAAGCTGATGGTTGCCGCCCAAATCAGGATACTCACCCCGTAGGCGCTATAGCGAAATGCCTTATGGCGGAACATCAATACCGATAAGCCGAGGAAAATCAATCCCGGGAGACTGTAAATGAGGAGCCAGGGAATAGAAAAAATCTCAGCATAGCTATACCAGGCATTAACGACACAAAACCCCGCAGCTGCCAGCAGGGTGAGGAGGGCCAGGCCATTGATAGTCACGTTCAGTGTGCGCTTCAGCCAAGTGGGCATGTGCTGGCGTCTCCAGTCAAAATCCAGTAATATGGCCCCATTTTAGGGGAAGCCAGATCGGATGACAACCACCATTAATCGCAAAGCCGTCGTGCCCTATACGGCCCAACAAATGTATAATCTCGTGAACGATATTCCTAGTTATCCGGAATTTTTGCCGTGGTGTGAGAGTAGTGAGATCCTCTCGGCCACCGATGATGAAATTCGTGCGACCTTGGTGCTCTCGAAGGGAGGCTTACAAAAAGCCTTTACCACCTGCAATCGCTTACAGAAAGACAAAATGATCGAAGTGCGCTTAGTCTCCGGCCCCTTTCACCATTTGGAAGGTTTTTGGCGTTTTGAAAATATCGACGGCGGCGGTAGCAAAGTCTCTTTAGACATGGAGTTTGAATTCAGCAATCGTATACTGAGTATGATGTTGGGTCCCATCTTCAATCAAATTGCCAATAGTTTTGTCGAAGTCTTCAGTGAACGGGCCAAGGTTGTGTATGGCGATTAATATCGAAATTGTGTATGCACTGCCTGATGAGCAAGAATTGCTGACCTTGACGGTGGCTGCAGGCACAACAGTACAGCAAGCCATAGAGGCTTCTAATATCCTGACAAAATACCCCGAGATTGATTTAAATGAAAATAAAGTCGGGATCTTCAGCAAACTCGTCAGTCTTGATACGGTATTGCGGGATAAAGATCGTATTGAGATTTACCGCCCTCTCACCATCGACCCCAAAGAAGCGCGCTTTTTGCGGGTCAAAAAGCGCGACAAATCTTCCTAGAACGGTTGCGGTAAGCTATCGGTATTCTGCTCCGGCTGATGTGGCATGCGGGTTACTGGCTTCGGTTCTTTGGCAACTTGTTTTGCGATTTGTTGCTCCACAGCCTGTTCATCATTGGGTTTCATTCCCGGTTGTACTGAACCCTCAAAGCGAACTAATCTACCGTGACGGAAGATCAAGGTCATGCGTTTCTCTTGTAAGGGCTTGCCACCGGGCTTGAAGGTATAAACATAATCTACCCGGCCTGGGTCGACGCTTTGCTCCAACATAGGCGTGCCCATAATATAGACGACCTGCTTGGTCGTCATGCCGGTGTGCAGCTGGTCGACTTTTTTCTGGTCGAGGATATTGCCTTGTTGACGGTCAGGTCGGTAGACAGGAAGGTGAGAACAGCCACTTGCAAGGGTGGAAAAAAGAATTACAATGGCAATCACGTATTTTTGCATTAGGGCTCCGCTGTGTCTCACTTCATTTTCGAGCTGCTAATCATAACCAAAGGAGAAGGTCTTGGACAACCATGAATCGCGAAAAAACGAAGAATTACGCAAAGCTGGTCTAAAAGTGACACTCCCACGGATGAAGATCCTCCAAATTCTCGAAAATGCTGACAATCATCACATGAGTGCGGAGGATATTTTCAAAGCCCTCCTGGATAGCGGTGATGATGTGGGCTTAGCTACCGTCTATCGTGTTCTGATGCAGTTTGAATCAGCTGGCATTGTTATTCGTCATAACTTTGAAGGCGGACATTCTGTCTATGAGCTTAACGAAGGTGAACACCACGATCACCTGGTGTGTGCAAAGTGCGGCCGGGTGGAAGAGTTCATTGATGAGCTGATAGAGCAACAACAAGAAAAAATTGCCAAAGGTGCGGGTTTTAAGATCACGGATCATTCCCTGATTATCTATGGGATCTGTGATAAGTGTGAAGAGGATGAGGCTTAAGGGTACCTCTATAAATTAGCGACTTGCCCTAAATCGTTGCAACGACGAGTTAGGGTAAATGAGCAATTTATAGAGGTGGCTTTAGAGGGCCAGCATCTCTTCCGCATGGGCGAGTGTTTGTTGCGTTATCTTCACCCCACCTAGCATGCGTGCAATTTCATTGATGCGCTGTTCATTATCCAAAAATGTCAGGCGTGAGCGCGTCAAATCATTCTCAACAAATTTATCAATCATCAAGTGATGATGGCCCTGGGCCGCGACTTGGGGTAAATGGGTGATACATAAGACTTGTGCCGTGTCGCCTAATTGTCGTAAGAGTTTGCCAACCACTTCGGCAGTAGAGCCTCCAATGCCCACGTCTACTTCGTCGAAGACTAATGTGGGGGTTGCTTCTAATTGGGCGGTGATCACTTGAATGGCCAAACTAATACGTGACAACTCACCACCGGAGGCGACCTTCGCCAGGGGTTGTAGGGATTGTCCGGGATTGGCTGCTACCAAGAACTCAATGGCATCTAGGCCATGATTGGTGGGCTCTTTGTTGTCTTGATGATTAATCTCAATGGCAATCTTACCGCCTTCCATGCCGAGCATTTGCATACTGTCTGTCGTGAGTTGGTTAAGTTTTTTGGCGGCTTTAATACGGCTATTGTGGAGCTTCTTGGCGGCTTTGCGGTAGTCATCCCGCAGCGCTTGTTCTTGTGCTAAGAGTTCTTGTACTCGCTCATCGCTGTTTTTGAGGGTATCCAGTTGTTGTTGTAATGTGGTTTGGTGAGCGCAGAGCTCTTCGGCTTTGACCCGGTGTTTGCGCGCAATATCATGAATTTGCGACAAGCGTTGCTCGACGGTGTGCAAACGCTCCGGATCTAAACCAGCCTGGGCCAGGTAATGACGAATTTCGCTGCTGGCTTCTTCGCAATGAATAATAGCATTGTTGATCATCTCGCCGGCACTACTGATGTGTGGGTCAAGTTCAGCGATTTCATTAAGCGTCTGGGCCGCGTTTTGTAATGCTGTCTGGGCATTGAGCTCGGTGTTTTCGGACAGCAAATCCAATGCGCCATTACAGGCATGAATTAAACGGTCCGCATTGGCCAGTTGCTGGTGTTCACTATGGAGTTGTTCTAATTCACCTTCAGCAAGCGCCAATTGGTCTAGCTCGTTAGCTTGATATATTAATAGTTCTAGTTGCGCGCCACTGTCACTGCCAAGGTTGCGCAATTGTTCCAGCTCAGTATTCGTACGTTGCCAATGCTGGTAAATTTCAGCAACAGCGTCGAGTAGTTTGTTATGATTGGCAAAATTATCCAGTAACCGACGTTGTGCATCACGGCGGAATAGTGCTTGATGTTCATGTTGGCCGTGGGTATGGATCAACAAGCGACCCAGTTCACGGATTTGTTGTAAGGTCGCGGGATTGCCATTGATGTAATTACGGGAACGTCCCTCTGCGGTGAAAAGGCGTCGCAAAATTAATTCATCGTCATTGCTAAGTTCTTTGGCGGCGAGCCACTCGCGGGCTTCGGGAATGTGTTTGACATCAAAGGTAATGTTGATTTCAGAGCGCTCGGCCCCTTGGCGGACTAATTTACTATCAGCGCGGTCACCGAGAGCAACATCCAGGGCATCAATAATAATAGACTTACCGGCACCGGTTTCACCGGTGATGACGGTCATACCGGATCTTAATTCCAAGTCTAAGTTCTCGATGATGGCGAAGTCTTTAATATGAATATGGCATAACATGATTATTTACGTTCCCAACCCAGTTTTGATCGTAAAGTTTCAAAGAAATAATGATCCAGCGGATGAATTAAGCGTAACTGTTCCGGCTTTTTGTGAATGAGGATCTTACCAGGGGATGGGATCTCAGCACTGTCGCGACCATCACAACTGACTTTGGGAGATTGGCCGAGTCCACGTTTGATGTTGATTTCGATCTTATCGTCGCCAGCTAAGACGATAGGGCGGCTGGACAAGTTATGGGGAAACATCGGCACTAGCGCAATAGCATCAAGCTTTGGATGGAGAATCGGACCACCTCCAGACAATGCATATGCCGTAGAACCTGTCGGCGTTGCTACGACTAAACCGTCGGCCCGTTGCTGGCAAACAAATTCATCGTTAACGTGAATATCAAATTCGATCATATGGGGCATGTGGCCTGGCATCAGTACCACATCGTTTAATGCGATATCTTGGCCAATGGCTTGGTTTTCATGCCAAAAGCTAGCGTCCAGTAAAAAGCGTTTTTCTTCTTGGTAGTGACCATTGAGCACCGCACCTACTTTGGCTTCGAGTTCATCGGGACGGATATCAGTCAAGAATCCTAGGCGCCCGCGGTTGATCCCCAAAACAGGCACATCGGCCCGTAACGCGCAGAGTGCAGCATTCAACAAACTACCATCACCACCAACCACAATGATCAAATCTGCTTGTTGGGCCAATTCATCGCGAGGGAGGGTTGATACGTCATAACGCTTATTGAGGGCATTGGCAGTCTGGTCTTCAAGGTGGACGACTAACTCTTTTGCTAGCAAAAAATCCAACAGTGCTTCAACTGTTTCGATAATATGAAATCCGCGGTAACGGCCGATGACGCCGATGTTTTTGAATGAAGTTGCCACAATCGTTGCCACATTGGTTGCTCTAGGAATGTCTAGAACTATAGCATTTTCAATCCCGTCACAATAGGCTACACTGGCGTTTTTTTGCATGATTAAATCACTACCACAATGAAAGAAAGAGAACAGCACATACTCAAGGTCTTGATTGAGAAGTATTTATCGGAAGGCCAGCCCGTGGGCTCCAAAATATTGGCCGAAAATCCTACAGTCGGTTTGAGTTCGGCCAGTATTCGTAATGTGATGGCAGAGCTTGAGGAGATGGGCTTATTGTTTTCGCCTCATACCTCTGCTGGGCGGGTGCCGACGCAGCAGGGCTTGCGGTTTTTTGTGGATAGTTTGCTCACGACTAAGCCTTTATTGCCGGCCCAGCTGGAAGATGTCAAAGCTCAGTTAACCCCGGATCAGGATCCTCGGGAATTGATCCAATCAGCCTCTTCTTTATTGTCCGGTATCACCCAATTGGCAGGGATTGTGACCTTGCCAAAGCTAGAACCTCAGCGGCTGCGGCATGTGGAGTTTTTGCCTTTGTCTGAACAGCGGGTGTTGGTGATTTTGGTATTTGATGAACAAGATGTGCAAAATCGAATCATCCACACGGAGCGGGATTATGCGGCGTTTGAGTTGCAGCAAATTGCTAATTTTTTCAACGCCCATTTCAGTGGCCAAGAATTAACAGCTATTCGTCACAATTTACTGGATGCGATGGCAGCGGATAAATCGAATCTAGACAGCTTAATGCAGACGGTGCTAGAGGTGGCAGAGAAAGCATTAGATGAAGATACGAATGCCGCAACAGAAGATGTCGTCGTTGCCGGGCAAAATCACTTACTGGATTATGTTCAAGACGGAGAGATGTTGCAGCTGCGGGGTTTATTTGATGCCTTTGCCCAGAAGCAAACCTTGTTGCACTTACTCGACAAGAGTGTACAGGCCGAGGGTATTCAAATCTATATCGGCGAAGAGTCAGGCTATGGCGTCTTTGATGACTGCAGTGTGGTAACGGCACCTTACCATGTCGATGATGACGTGGTTGGGGTCTTGGGTGTCATCGGGCCTACCCGTATGGGCTATGAGCGGATCATCCCGGCGGTCGATGTGACAGCTAAATTGTTAGGTTCTGCACTTCGGGCTCGCAAAAAATCCCCCTAAACCCCTTGAATTCCGTGGGGGTGTCCCCCACATTAGCGCTAACATGAGGAGAAAGTACTTATGACTAAATCATCTAACGAATCTGAAAATACCCCAGAAAATGGCGACTCTTTTGCCGCGGCAACGGATAAATTAGGCGGCAAAGGGGAAGAGACTAGCCTTGATATTGACGGTTTAACCCCTGAAGCCGTCAAAGAGAAGCTAGTTGAAGCCCTGGAAATGGCTGAAAACAACCGTGAGCAAATGCTTCGAGCCTTGGCTGAACTAGAGAATATGCGTAATCGTACGGCCCGGGATATCAGTAATGCCCATAAATTTGCCTTGCAGAAGTTCGTGACGGACTTGCTACCGGTGGTAGATAGCTTGGAGCAGGGCTTAGATGCCAGTGGTGAAGAGGATGCTTCTGTTCAAGCCATCCGCGAAGGTATGCAGCTAACCATGACTATGTTGTTGAATTTAATGGAAAAATTCTCAATTACTCAAATTAATCCTGTGGGTGAACCGTTTAACCCTGATGAGCACGAAGCCATGTCCATGGTGAAAGACGATAAGGTCGCACCAGGCTCTGTGATCACGGTTATTCAGAAGGGTTATTCGCTACACGGCCGGGTTATTCGGGCGGCGCGCGTGATAGTGGCGCAACAATAAGTGGATTTAGGGCTCGGGCTCTTGAAATTAGCCCAACAGCCCTTATCTAGGAAACATCAGACAACTAACTGTGGAGAAAGTAAACAATGGGTAAAATTATCGGTATTGACTTAGGTACAACCAATTCCTGTGTGGCCATCATGGATGGCGACAAGCCGCGGGTTATTGAGAATAGCGAAGGGCGTCGTACCACGCCGTCTATCGTCGCTTATATTGATGATAAAGAGTCGGGCAAGACAGAGATCAAAGTCGGTGAGTCTGCCAAACGTCAAGCGGTGACTAACCCTGATAATACCCTCTTTGCGATTAAGCGTTTAATTGGCCGCAAGTACAAAGACAAGGTTGTGCAAAAAGACGCAAGCATGGTCCCTTATAAGATTATTGAAGCGGACAATGGTGATGCTTGGGTGCAAGCAGGTAGCGAAAAATTAGCACCACCACAAGTGTCTGCCCAAGTGCTTGCCAAGATGAAAAAAACCGCCGAAGAATATCTCGGTGAAACAATTTCTGAAGCCGTTATTACGGTTCCTGCTTATTTTAATGACTCTCAACGTCAAGCAACCAAAGACGCGGGTAAAATTGCCGGTCTTGATGTTAAACGTATTATCAACGAACCAACGGCGGCAGCGCTTGCCTATGGTATGGATAAAAAACGCGGCGACTCAGTGGTTGCAGTTTATGACTTAGGGGGTGGTACCTTTGATATTTCTATCATTGAAATTGCTGAAGTCGATGGTGAGCATCAATTTGAAGTATTGGCCACTAACGGTGACACTTTCCTTGGTGGTGAAGATTTTGACCTGCGCTTAATCGATTATTTGTCAGATGAATTCAAAAAAGACTCTGGCATTGATTTGCATAATGATCCATTAGCATTACAACGTCTGAAAGAAGCTGCTGAGAAAGCCAAAATTGAGTTATCCTCTTCACAACAAACCGATGTTAACTTGCCATACATTACAGCAGATGCCAGTGGTCCTAAGCATTTGAATATCAAATTGACCCGAGCGAAACTCGAGTCTTTGGTTGAAGATCTCGTAAAACGCACGATTGAGCCTTGTAAGCTTGCACTAAAGGACGCAAACCTCAAAGCGGCTGACATTAACGATGTGATTTTGGTGGGTGGTCAAACGCGGATGCCAAAAGTTATCGAAGAAGTGAATGCTTTCTTTGGTAAAGAACCTCGTCGTGACGTTAACCCGGATGAAGCGGTTGCCATTGGTGCGGCAATCCAGGCGGCAGTTTTATCAGGTGATGTGAAAGACGTTTTATTATTAGACGTAACGCCATTGTCATTGGGAATTGAAACCTTGGGTGGTGTGATGACTAAACTCATCGAGAAAAACACCACGATTCCAACTAAAGCGAATCAAGTATTTTCAACCGCTGATGATAATCAAACCGCTGTAACCGTTCACGTACTACAAGGTGAGCGTGAAAAAGCGTCTGGCAACAAATCATTAGGCCGTTTTGACTTGTCGGATATCCCGCCAGCAGCACGCGGCGTGCCACAAATCGAAGTAACCTTCGATATCGATGCTAACGGTATTATGCATGTCTCAGCAAAAGACAAAGCCACCGGCAAAGAACAGTCTATCGTGATTAAAGCCTCCAGTGGTTTGTCCGATGATGAAATCGAAAAAATGGTCCAAGACGCTGAAGCCCATGCGGAAGAAGATAAACAATTCCAGGAGTTAGTGGGTGTGCGCAATCAAGCGGATACGTTAATTCATGCGTCTGAAAAATCGCTCAAAGATGTGGGTGATAAGATCAGCGCCGAAGAAAAAACAGCCATTGAAGATGCAATCAAGGAACTCAAAGACGTCTTAGACAAGGACGACAAAGACTTGATTGAAGAAAAAACCAAAGCACTAACCGATGCTTCATCAAAGATGGCTGAGCACCTGTATGGCCAACAAGGGGCCGAAGGCGAGGCTGGCGAAGCCAGTGCCGAGGGCGGCGACGACGATGTCGTTGATGCCGAGTACGAAGAGGTTGATGACTCAAAGAAAGATGAATAAGTCTCTTTTCAATGAGTGAGCAATAATTCAAAAACGGGGAGTACACTGTGCTTCCCGTTTTCTAGTTAGGATAAAACAATGTCAGACAAAAAAGATTACTATGAAACCCTGGGGGTGAATAAAAACGCCACCGAAGCTGAGCTCAAAAAAGCCTATCGGCGCTTAGCCATGAAGCATCACCCAGACCGTAATCCTGACGACAAAAATTCTGAAGAAAAATTCAAAGAAATCAAAGAAGCCTACGAAGTATTAAGTGATGCTCAAAAACGCTCGGCCTATGATCAATTCGGTCATGCTGGCGTTGATCCCTCCATGGGCGCTGGTGCAGGTCACGGTCCCGGCGGCTTCTCTGATATCTTTGGCGATATTTTTGGTGATATCTTTGGCGGTCGTGGGCCCGGTGCTCAACATGTTCAAGGTGGTGCTGATTTACGCTATAACTTGCAAGTTAGCCTTGAAGAAGCGGTCTTGGGTACCGATATGGAATTACAAGTGCCTACCCTTGTGGGCTGTGATAGTTGTAAAGGCAGTGGTGCTGCCAAAGGCTCAACACCGACAAGTTGTACTACTTGTGGTGGCCATGGTCAGGTGCGCATGCAGCAAGGCTTTTTTACCGTGCAACAAACCTGTCCCGATTGTCGAGGCTCAGGCTATGTGGTGTTAAATCCCTGTGGTGATTGCCAAGGCCAAGGTCGGGTACGCCACACCAAAACCTTATCCGTTAAGATCCCACCCGGGGTGGATGATGGCGACAGGATTCGTTTGAGTGGGGAAGGTGAAGCTGGACCTAAGGGGGGACCTGCGGGTGATTTGTATGTCCACATCAGTGTTAAACAACACCCTATCTTTGAGCGCGATGGTAGTGACTTGCATTGTGAAATGCCGATTAGCTTCGTTACCGCCGCATTAGGTGGTGAGATCGAAGTGCCGACCCTATCCGGTCGGGTGAAACTCAAAATCCCAGCAGAGACACAATCCGGCAAAGTCTTCCGCTTACGCGGCAAAGGGGTGCGCTCGGTTCGCAGTCATGTCAGTGGCGACATGCTCTGTCATATTGCAGTAGAAACCCCAGTCAATTTAAGCAAAGAACAAAAAGAACTGGTCAAACAGTTTGATGAGTTGCTAAAGAAAGACAAGAAAAACCACAGCCCCCGTGAGCGCTCGTGGTTTGATAAGGTCAAGAATTTTTTCGAAGGGATGAAGAACTAAAACAGGACTCACGCAAAACGCGCTATGCTTCGTTGAGCGAGTCGCCTAGCTTCGTTTTCGTAAGCCCTGTAGATTTTACCCTTTTATGCGCAAAAAGAGACTGCTGCGGAATGTCGGTTTTAAGTAAGCGCTGCAAAACGCTACTATGCCAGTCCTACTAAGCAATCTTTTTGGGTTGCTCCATCGATAGAACCATTGAGGCAAGCTTCACAACTTCCCGTTGTAGGTTGTGGTTTAAGGTTTTTAGGGCAAGCGCGCTAAGAGCGGTACTTTGAATATTTTCAGCGACATGTTTGCTGTACTCAGCAAAATGAGTTTCATAATCCGTGGTTGAGATAAGTTTGAGTCTATCAAGGAGAAAGTTATACTGCTTTAACAGCCGTTGGCGTTTGATTAAACGTGCTTCAGTTAAGCGATGTTCTAGGCGGTCCATTAACTCGGTGAGCAACCTATCTCCCAGACTACAGGTTATACGCAGGTAGCCAATGTGAGGGTCACAACCAAAGTATGATAAGGGTGCGATCATGATTCTGTCAACGAATAATAGGTAGTAGGCAATGTCTTCGTCTGTTTGAACCGTTTGATTAAGTTCAATGGCTTGCTTGGTAGATTCAGGCATGGGTATGCCATAGAGATCACTCAGATCAGTAAGAATATAAAATGTACCTTCAACTTGATAGTTGGGATCAGGTAACTCAGCGCCCATATCTTTTAGGCGTTGTTTTACCAGCTTAACTTGGGGAGAGTAATACTGAGAGAGTTTATTCAGCTCTTCTGTATCAAGTTGCGTCATTGCCTCAGCAAATGCGAATTGTAATGACTTCGGTGTATGGCCGTAGTTGTCAATATTTTCTTGAATTAACTCAGACATCAAATCGGCATTAGTGGTGACTGTTACAGCCATTCGTTCACCAGCAGAAGATAGTGCCTTGGTTGCAGAACGCATGAGAATAATACGGTCTTTGAGATCGGGGGCTACTTTCAGCAATGATGAGTGGGGTTTGTTACTGAAGCACATCTCAGCATAAGCTTCATCCAGTATTATCAGCATGTGTTTATATTTTCTGAGTACATCGGCAATTGCTTCGGCTTCGTCAGGGTGAATTAACGTCCCCAAAGGGTTACTCGGGTCACATAGCAAGAACACATAGGGTAGGCTGCCTTTTTTGTAATGTACACCATCGGCAATCGCTTGATGCCCTTCATGGAAGGCCTCTTCGATAGTTTGCTCAAGTAATTCAGCGGTGAGGCGATAGCCTGGTGCATCGAGTACAGGTATTGGGTGTAGATGATTTAAGCCGCGAGGCCCAGCGTAGAGGCTATAGTGGGGCGATGGTGTGACAATCCGGCAATGAGGGTACATGCGGCTGATAACCCTAAATACTACTGACAAGGCACCTGCGCCGCCACAAGTGAATAAAATATCTTGGGCCTTTAAATTGGCGTCGGGGTACCAAAAGGAAAGTGCCTTAGCCATTTGATCACGGGCTGCATACTCTCCTTGAGGGTCGCCGTAGTCAGAAACAGCATTCAACTCAGCAATGGCATCTCGTTGTTCAGCATTTTGATTGTTTTCGTCGGTAATTAATTGTCTTGCTTGCTCTGCGCGAGGTAGTATTTGACTCCAGTAATTTAACATTGCTTTAACGACATTGGGATTAATGGGGTAGGTTGGTTTTCCCATCCCGGCAAAGGCCATTTCTGCGGGTTTTTGTCCGGGTTGCTCACTTTCATTGTGATCGTTAAGATAGTTAGCCCAAAGAGAGAGTAACATGATGCGCTCTGTTGAGCCCGCATCGCAGCCATTCGGTAATTTAATCATTTTCTTCCCCTTGAAAAAGGCGATAATATCCTGTACAGTCCCAATCCTACCAGAAAAATGGCTGTTATAACACAGGGGCTCCAGAGATTGACGAATAAGGAGGTTGGAATGGCTATTGATAACAAAATGACCTTAGATGACATCGGCGGCTTCCTAGCTAAACTTTCCGAAAAAAGCTCGAGTGTGTATTGGCTCAGCAGCCCTGACTTCGAAAAAATTGAATTCATTAGTCCCGCTTACGAAGAAATCTGGGGCCGCTCTCGTGAGGAGCTGTATGCCAATCCGGAACTTTGGATCACTTACCTTCATCCTGAGGATGCCGACGATCATAACCCAATTACGGTTATGCGTGATCGCGTTGCAGAGTTAGGTTCCAATGCCCGCTATGATGAGAGTTATCGCATTGTACGGCCCGATGGTGAAATACGCTGGATCCTTGATCGCGGATTTCCCATCATTAATGCTGAGGGTGAGTGCTACGGTGTAACAGGGTTTGCGACGGATATTACCGAACAAAAACGCATCGAAGAAGAACTAAAGCGCGCCAAAGAACAAGCCGAAGCCGCTAACAAAGCTAAGTCTGAATTCATTGCCAACATGAGTCATGATATTCGTACGCCATTGTCAGGCATTATCAGCATGTCAGAAGTGATGCTCAAGTCGCCGGACTTGTTGACGATGGCAAATATTGAAGTTATTTATCAAGCAGGTCATCGTTTGTTGACTATGCTCAATCAAATTATCGACTATGTTGATATGGATGAGCCTACCCATTTAGGTGTTAATGAAGTGTTCTCGCCGGCTACCATCGTTGAAGATTTGCTTGCTTTATTTAAGCCAGCGGCTATTAACCGCAATTTATCTCTGCAAAGCCACCTATCTAAACGCGTTCCAACTTACCTAAAAGGCTATGGAGAGGCGGTACACCGCACAATACTGAATTTGGTTGGCAATGCGATGAAATTCACAAATGATGGTGGTGTAACGATCAATGTCGATTTTGAGCCAGATGGTGATGAGCAAGGTAATTTGATTATTCAGGTTAAAGATACTGGCATTGGGATCCCTGACGAAGCAAAAGAACGCATTTTCCAACGGTTTGAGCGAGTTTTACCCTCTTACGAAGACAACAAACCTGGCGCAGGTCTTGGGTTATCAATAGTAAAAGGCTTTGTCGATGAACTGGGCGGCTCGATTAAGTTTGCTAGTACCGTCGGGGAAGGTACAACATTTACTTGTAGTTTTCCACTTGCTATTGCTCAGCAGGCACCAAACAAGCAACGTCACTATACAAAGGTTGCCGATAAGAGTCATTTAGATGCATCGGATTTGCAGATTACAATGGCCAACACAAAGGAACCGGTTGCGCAAAGAGGGGGGACTGCCAAAAAGCTGCTTTTGGTTGAAGATAACCCTACGGCTGCTAAAGCGGCTTGTATGTTACTGCAGAGCTTTGGTTTTGACGTTGACCATGCAGCAACAGGTGGCTCGGCGATTGATTTGGCATTAGCTCATGACTATGAGTTAATCTTTATGGATATTGGATTGCCTGATATGACAGGTTTTGTTGCCAGTGAAACTATTCGGCAAACAAAACAAGCAATACCAATTATTGCACTCACAGGGCATGCCAAACTCGATAACGTTGAATCCAAAAATGCAGGCTTAACGGATCTGGTACTCAAGCCACTAACATTGGATGCTGCTGCAACGGTTTTTGAGCAGTACTTGGGTTACGAGATTAAGGTAGCGAAACGCAATGGGCATGATGGGCCTGCTATCCAGCCACAAGATGAAGGGCAAGTGATCAACTTTGCCGATGCCGTTGAAAAAGCCGGTGGTAAAACCGCATTAGCAGAAGAGTTATTGGCAATGTTTTATACGGAGCTACCCAAAGACAAAGCGGCAATAGGCAAGTTACTTGCAAGTGGCAATATAGAGGGGTTAGCGGATGAGTTGCATCGTATCAAAGGCGGTGCTTTTTATTGTGGGGGGGTAGAGTTACGACAATTAATCAGCGAACTCTATAACCGTGCGGAGGATCTTGAAGACTTGGGCGAAATCAAACCCCTTATCGAAGCACTCTATGTAGAGATGGACCGCTATATCGCCGAATACCGCGAACGCTTTCTACAAGACTGATCGTGCCCGCAACTATTTCAGAGCCAATTAATGGTTTTTTATGCCATAATTGGCCCTAAGATCATGCCAACATAGGGCCAATTAATGGTTTTTTATACCATAATTGGCCCTAAATACACATAAATCTAGGGCCAATTATGCTTGATTTTATCCGTAATTGGCCCTAAGCTATATCTATAACTGTTTAAAAAAGAAACTTTACCAAGCTTATGGCTACACAACTCATTGAAAAAAAAGAATTTATTGGCCGAACCTTTGAAATGGGGCAGCTTACCGATGCTGTGAGTACAGATGAGGCAAGTGTCTTAATTGTCTATGGTCGGAGGCGAGTTGGCAAAACAGAGCTTATCGAGCATACCCTCGGCCAACGCCACTTGGTTAAGCTTGAAGGCATCGAGAATGGTGACAGAGAGGCACAATTATACCGGGTTGTGCTACAGCTCAGTAAGGCACTAGGACAGCCTCATTTGAGCAAAATGGTATTTAGTACATGGTTTGAGTTATTTGATTTCATGGCAGATTGTTTTGCTGAGGGTGAGTGGACGCTTTACTTTGAGGAGGTGCAGTGGCTTGCTGAATATAAAGATGAATTCATTGCTGACTTAAAATATGCCTGGGACAATCGTTTCCGTCATAATCCTAACTTGGCGATTGTTTTATGTGGTTCGTCGCCGTCATTCATGATTAATCATATTGTTCATTCGAAGGCTCTGTATAATCGTTCAACCTATGAGTTACATCTACGAGAATTTTCACTGCAAGAGACGCGTTTGTTTATGAGCAATCGCTCAATTCATGAAGTGATGGATGCCTATTTAACCGTCGGCGGGATACCGGAGTACTTGAAACGTTTAAGTGCCCACAGCTCGGTCAAAATAGGGATCTGTGAACTTAGCTTTAAACAACAAGGTTTCCTAAGTCATGAATATCAAAAAATATTTATCAGCAGTTTTGCTGATAATGTGCATTATCAATCGATTATTGAATTTTTAAGTCGGCATAAATTTGCTACCCGAAAAGAGATAGAAAAACATTTGAAAGTCACCGGAGGCGGCAAGTTAACGGATATTCTATCGGATTTGGAGTTATGTGGCTTTATTGAGCGCTATGTGCCTTATCAAGCGAGCAAGAATAGCTTGCTAGTTCGTTACTGTATCACCGATAATTACTTACAGTTCTATTATAAGTTTATTCACCCTATTGCCGATAAGGTCAGTAACGGTGACTATAATGAGAATCCAATGCAAGCGTTGAACAATGAATCCTACACAAAATGGCTTGGATTTGCCTTTGAGCGATTTTGTCGAAAGTTTCATCGCATCATTGCCAAGATACTCGGTTTTTCAGCGGTGCAGTATAGTAGTGGCGTTTTTTTTAATCGTGAAACGGCCAGCAACCAAAAAGGCTATCAAATCGATTTGATTTTTGATAGAGCAGATAAGGTGCTAACGATTTGTGAGATTAAATATTTGCAGGGTAAGGCCGGCGCTGACATTATTGATGAGTTTGAAGACAAACTTAATGCGTTACCAAATCGACACAACAAAACTATTGAGAAAGTCCTTATTACGGCCAATGGCGCTAGCGATAGTTTGATTGCCCGAGCATACTTTGATCGTATTATCACTCTAGAGGATATTTTTACAGTCAGTTAAGTTTACCTCATCCCCACCATAAACACCCGGCGGAATGGGAATAGCACTTTGCCGTTAGCTTGTTTAGGATAAGCTTTATCTATAGCCTTAAGGTACAAATCGATAAATTCATCTTTGTCAGCTGGGTCAATGGCCGATAACACCGGGCGTAAGCCCGTGCCTTTGGTCCACTCAAAAATAGCCTCACTGTTTGGCATTTCTTGATAATAGGTCGTTTCCCATAACAGGATATTGGTTAGGCCGACATTGGATAAAATATCATAGTAGTTTGCGAGCTCAAATCGGGGAGCAGTGAGCGCACCATATTGCAACGTATTCAGTAATGGTTGCCAGGTTTCTCGCGACTGTAACAAATCAATCGTAATCTGATGAGCAGGCAAATGGAAATTATTGGGCATTTGCACCGCAAGCGTGCCGCCGGGGTTTAAGGTTTGTGTTAACTTGGAAAATAATATTGGATGGTCTTCTAACCAATGCAGGGAGGCGTTTGCAAACAGGAGATCAATTTGTTCATCAGGTGCGAAGTGTTCGATATTACCTTCAATAAAATCAATCTCGGGATAATCCTTGCGAGCAGCTTCTAGCATCGTGCTTGAAGAATCAAGGCCAATGATTGTTGCGTGAGGCCAACGCTGCTGCAACAACACGGTGCTGTTACCCGGCCCACAACCTAAGTCATAAATCACAGCAGGTGCTGCGTCTTGGGGGACCGCTGCTAACAAATCCCGCGCAGGTCGGGTACGGGCCGTTAAGAATTTTGCATAGGTATCGGCATTCCAGATGTGTTTGGTCATTGTGGTCTCCTTGTTGCTTAAGATTGTCACGGTTAAGTTGTGCTATGTCAATGTTCAAATAATTTCATTAGGCAAGGAGCGACGCTTTTGCTAGAATCGCGCCACTATAGGAAATGCCGTTAGTTCAGTGAGAGTTTTGGGCGGCATAACATAAAGTGACAATACACTGAGGAATGAAGGATTGAAGCGGTTTATCTTTGTCGTCTTACTGGCGATGACGACGCAATTATATGCAAGCAGTGACGAGACGAGTTCAGTTGATGTCTTTGCTGATGTTCTACTCTGGAAAGCACGGGTAGTGAGCTCTGAGAATTGGGCACAAATTATCACACCCGAGGGCAATAATCGTGATATTAAGCTTGAAGATACGCCATTTGATTGGGACCCTGGAGTTCGAGTTGGGGCAAGCTATCACAAGCCTGATAATGTCTGGGATGCGACGGTTTATTTGACCCATTATCGCACCACGGCCTCTAGTCATATTTCCGGCGATGTGTTCTCTGCTTATTTAGGTAATTTTTATGCGGACAATACTGATGGGGCGAGTTTTGGGCCAAGTTACCAGGCGGCAAAACTACGTTGGCATGTTTATTTTGATACCTTGGATGCAGAATTAGGGCGCCAGTTTATCATCGATGACGTGTTGACCTTACATCCCTATGTGGGCATAAAGGCTGCTATCATCGACAATCATATCGATACTACCTGGCTCAATCCAACAACACCCACCACGTTTACCTCGGCCACAGAAGATCTCAAAAATGACTTTTGGGGTGTGGGTCCATCGTTGGGGATGAATACTATTTTTAATTTTTATCGATCTCGCTCGACGACGTTGAATTTATTTGGCAATTTCTCGGGGGCATTGTTATACGGCAACTGGCACTTTGAGGATAAATATCAAAATAACACGCCCACCACGATTCACATTGGCAACAGCAATATTGAAGGTGCTGCACCGATGTTACGAGGCCAGTTAGGTGTGGAGTGGTCGGAGAAATTGACGAATAGTGTGGCCACGGTGCGTTTAGGGTATGAAGCGCAGGTTTGGTTTAACCAGATGCAATATTATTCGTACAACATGGGTAGACTCGATGATTTATTGTCCTTGCAAGGGGGCGTTTTAGAATTTTCGCTTAAGTTTTAGGGCAAGGGGACCGGATGAAACGCATATTTAAAACGCTGCTACTGTTGTCGATGAGTCTGCTCTCATTACACGTATATGCGGGTGATATGACCGCGTTTGTTGACCCACTGTATTGGCATGCATCGGAAGAAACAGCCTCCATTTGGGCAAGCACTTATACCACATCAGGCAATGATGAAAAGTACGCGGTCGATAATATTCATTTTGATTCAAATCCAGGTATTCGCGCTGGACTTAGGTATTCACCGGATGGCCACTATTGGGATACGCGGCTTTATTTCACCCATTTTTCAGCGGATGATAAGTTATCATATCCAGCTGATGGGCAATTGATTTTTCCACAGTTCTTTAGTGGTTTTTTTGGCGGTAATTGCTTTTTTGTTCCCGGTTTGCCGAATTGCTTTTTTGCGGCAGATGCGAAGTGGAAATTAACAATGAATACCATTGACCTTGATGCCTCCCATGAATACAAGGCAACCAAGTCATTAACCATTCGACCATCCATTGGTGTTAAAGCCGCGGCAATCGATCAAGATATCGATGTTAACTGGAATGAAGAGATTTTCATCTCAAAAGAAGACGTCAAACATGACTTTACGGGTATTGGTCCTAGTTTTGGGATTGATGTGACATGGAATTTCTATAAAGAATTAAATCTAGCCAGTGATCTCTCTGGTGCTTTGCTGTGGGGTAACTGGAATGTCAAAGATACCTATACCCGCCCGGCACTGTTGGATGGCTTGGTTCCTTCATCGCAAATTTCAACCCATATGGATGACAACAAGCTTGGCGTTGCTATGCTGGATTATTTTTTGGGGGTTGAATGGTTGCACGAGTCTGACTATGAGCTTGCACTGAAGCTCGGGTACGAAATGCAATACTGGCAAAATCAGCTCAGACTAACCACGTTTCAACAGCTACCCACTCATGGGGATTTAACGTTACAAGGGGTAACATGCGGTATATCTATCAAATTTTAGCAATCGTTGGATTGCTAGTACCAATGAGTTTTAATGCGGCGCATGCTGCTTCTGCTCCCGCCGATAGTACGTCGAATAAGGTTGCGACCAGTGATTTGCAAACCGATGCTCGTGGAATTGCGGTATTTATTGAGCCTTTATATTGGCATCCAACAGAAACGGTTGATTGGGCGTTTACCAATGATGAGAGTCTTCCCAACCAACACGTGGATTACAAAACTATTGATTTCGATTATGCAACCGGGATGAGAGTTGGGGTTGGTTATTCGGGCTCATGGGATACGGATTTATACTACACGAAGTATGACACAGACAGCAAAGCGTCCACCAGTGGTAACGTCACCTCGGCATTTTTAGGTGCAAAGCTATCATCCCCATCCCAGGGATTCTCTTTTAATGCCGGTCAAGTTGATGCGGATATTGATTTTAATATGTTTGACTGGGATTTAGGTAAGCGTATTTATGTCAACGAGGCCCTTATGTTGCGTCCTATTATTGGGTTGCGCGGCGGTTGGATTGATCAGTCCATTGATACGGCTTTTCAAGGGAGTCAGTCGGTCACCGAAAACATTAAGAATGACTTCACCGGCATTGGTCCCAAAGTTGGTATTGATGGCAAGCTAACCGTTGCAGGTGATGATGATTATCAACTCAATGTGGTGGCAAATTTTGCTAGCGCTTATTTATGGGGTCATTGGGATATTAAAGATGTACTCTATGATAGTAATGGACGCATGATTGATATTGCCACCAAAGACCGCCATGAAGGTGAGTTAGCCCTGCAAGCACTATTGGGTGTCAGTTTGGATTACAAACAGCTATCTGTGAAGCTGGGGTATGAAATTAATGATTACTTGAATCAAATGCAGATCTTTGATGATGCCTCAGGGGGGCATAAGAATGATTTGATTTTGCAAGGTGTGACATTACGATTTACTTATCACTTTTGTTGAATTCTTTGCAGTAAATGAGGCTAATAGGATAAAAAAGCTAACAGATAGTTGTTGCTTGCAGATTGCGCTATGCGAACACAAACTACCTGCTAGCTGGGGTTAAATCATGCTAGTGCTAGCGGCATTGAGCGGGATACGTTGGTATGACTGTTCATCATCTTGTTGATTGTCGGTGACTGACCAGTGCATGTGGGCAATGTACCAGCTGCTGTCTTTTTGTTTGAAGACAAAACTGACACGCAGTAGTGGGTACTCAACTTTCTCACCGGCAATAGTGAAGATACTGTGACAAGTGATAAATGACCATGCCATATTGTAGCCAATATTACAGGCAACAGGATTGATATAGTAATCAATAGTATCGAGTTGCTTCCAGTCACGTTCTAACTGATCTTTCAACTGGTCGAGTGTCAGAGAGCACTCATCTTTGCCAGTACCCCATATCATAACGGGGATATCAGGATGAAAGAATTTAAGCACACGGTCTAAATCTTTGTTTTTATAAGCATCAAAGTATCCTTCGATAATATCGCGAAATATTTGCACATTCGGACCCGGTAGTATCATAGCAATGCTCCATTTCAATCATTTTGCGTAGTGCGGCTGCAATTTAACGAGCAATCATCCGCTTGTCATGGGTAAAAGTACCCAAAATGATCTATAACTTGCTATTTCTGAGTTTAAACTGCTTGGTAGAGGCTCTATTCTTGCTATTTTGCAGCGGGTTAACTAGAAAAATCCTTGACATGTTTACTCAGCAATAAGATGATGAGCAGAGGTTTTGCGAGACTAGTGACGCCCTTGCTGGTATTCAGATAGTATCCTTTAAATGATTCATATATCAAATTTGAAGTGGTGATAATTTTTGTCAGAATAACGGAAACAAATATTCTTGACAAGGAATAGAATCGATAGTAGCCTTGCCCAAGTAATAACATATAAACTGGGATAAACGGAATGCTTGTAAGGATTCAAAATTTTCTTAAAGACAAAATTCACCCATTTGATAAAGTACCTAAAGAGACTAACTATGAGGGCCTGATGGCTAATTATCTGGCCATGTCACAGGCATTTCCATACCTTCAGGCTGGTTGTCAGAAGTCTTTAATTGACCACCACATCAATAACAATCTCGATGTGCCGGAGGCTATTGAATTAACGACTGTTGTCGGTAACTTTCTATGCTGGGACGAGACAGGGGGCATGGCCGGAGGTTCTACAGATAAGCAGAGACTTTCTGACATACTTAATACGGGCGATCGATTTCATTCGAATTTACTTCGAAACGATTGCCAGGTCATACTCGGGAGAGCGATAGTTCCCGATTATTCCTCAGTCACTAAGCAGTATTTAGACTCAATACACGATGGCTTTGCTAGTCTTTGTGATATTACTCGTTTGGCAATGATGGTTAGTTTCGAGAGTCATGCAAATGAGATGATAAGTGCTCTTTGGCGTTCATTATCAGCAAGGTTTTCAGTTGATCCAGATGGACTTGGTTATTTCTGTGAACATGTTGGCGGTGATGACCCTGCAGAGGCTTATCATGTAGAAATGACCCAATGTCTGATAAATCGAGTAATTCCAGCAGAATCTAATGAGGATTTTTTTGTGGCTTTTTGTAAAGCATACAGTGTGCACGAGAATTGGTGTCAGTCTATAATTAACATCAGTTGCAAACAAGGCGGAGAGTTATACGATGAAAGAGACAGTGAGCTTGCCTGATGAGGTTGCAAGAGCAATTCTTTATAGTCATCAACATCCGATTGCCGCGTGGCGCACGTTCTATGGTCTAAGTGAAGACTATCTGTGCCAGGAATTAGGTATAGGAATTGATACTTTGCGTAAGCTAGAGTCGTCAAATTTACATCGTCATCCTGCTTGGCTAAGTCAGCTGAAAGAGATATTTGGTGTAGTGCCAGAAGCAATAGATATTGAATACAACAATTATTTAAAGCAAGGGGTAGATAATGGGTAAGCATTTTATTAAACAGGTCTTAGGTAATAGTCGTTTTTGGTCAGGTGTTTTATCGGTTGGTATATATTATGTCGAAAGCGTTAAGAAGGCAGTATTGATTGATTCAGGACTAGACACATCAACGGCTAAGACAATAAATAAGATGATCAAGAAAGACGGATATACGGTTGGTGCTATCATTAATACACACAGTCATGCTGATCACTGTGGAGGTAACCAGTATTTTCAGTCGCAATATTCGGATATCGAAATTCATGCAACGCGCTTTGAGCAACATTTTATCGAGTTCCCATCTAGCGAACCTAGCTGTTTTTGCCAGGGGGCTGAAGCTTTGCATGAATTGCGCAATAAACATTTAGAAGCGAAATCATCACGAGTGACTCACCCTATAGAGGACTATAGAGATCAAGGTTTGACAATCTTTGGTGAGACATTCCGGCTCTTGGCATTGCCCGGCCATACTCCAGGAATGATTGGTGTAATTTCACCGGATAATGTTTTTTATACAGGGGATTCGATCTTCGGATTGGCAACTTTTGTTAAACATGGAGTGCTATTTTATACGAATATTGGTGAGAGCATTCAATCTCTCGAGAAAATTAGCAAGTTAGATGTGGATGGAACGGTTTACTACCATGGTGGACTACACGTTGGTGAACCCTTGGCCGCAGCAGCTGAGAGACACATTCAAAAAATTCGTGATACTCAGGATAAAGTACATGCAATCATTTCCCGTGAGCCAATTTATCTTGAGCGACTTTCAGCCTGTTTAAGTGAGGAGTTAGGTATGCCTTCTTCCATCACACAAAGTACACTTACCCAAGCTTGTACAAGAGCTTATGTGGCTAACCTTGAGAAAGAAGGAAGGGTTAAAGTGAGCATGGTTGGACAGATGCAGATGATTAGCTCAACCATTGCTGCAGCTTGTACAACAGTAGATGAACCTGCTACTGTTGAGGTTTGTGAGAGTTTGTTACTGCAAAGCTGTGATAAGGTCGGTGAAAATGCTATTCATGTTAAGTTATCTGCGGCTAGTGACCTGTGTGGTGAGATGCATATCGATAACAAGGTATTATCAGATGTGAGCAAGCTTGCATCCCAGCTCATAGCAAGTGGTTACGAGCTTCATAACGATATGCTGGTTGACCAAAATTCAAAATTTTATTCCTTAGCTAATCCCAAAATTGTCAGTCAAAAAGATAGCGCTTCTCGTACGGAGGATACTTCACTGCCACGGATTACACTAAACTTTAGTGATAAAACCGTGGCATTATCCATAAAAGGTGAAATTGTAAATAATTGGGATATGACCAAATTGGGAAGTTTATTGGCGCAAATTTGTAGACCAGCGCAAGCACCAACTCCTACAATGTAGGTGAGGGATTGGTCTTTGAACAAGTTACATTTAAAGTTTTGACCTGCTTTGTTGTCGGCGACAGGTCAAAAGCTCTTCGAGGGACTCATCCTCCTCATTGTTGTAATAAGATGGATTCATCGTGAGTTTATAGTTAATCTGTACGGCGCGTTGGCTGATTTTTTTTTGTGCTGCCGGATCTGCATTAACTTTATCAGTAATAGCGCGGTCATACATGGGATGAGACCCATAGTATGGATAGTGCAAACGCAGGTACTCATTCCTGGACATTAAGTATGCTTGCTGTTTAGTTGGAAGGTTCTCAAAAAATTTTTTGCGCCTACCATGTGCTTTGAGTAATTCATGTACCATCCCAAGATTGACGCCTATGCCGCCACAGCAAAAAAAAGTTGACTTGAAGAAACTATACACATTTCACCTCATGATTATAACGTTAAACGTAAAGATTTAAACAATTCTCGATCGGGATTTATTCGCTTGACTGTTTCTAGAATATTTAGGTCTTTTAGCACTGAGCATATGTAGTCTGTCTCAAAAGTCTCTTGAAGCGATAAGAATAATTGCTTTGTTCTTTCCCCATTTATTCTGTATAAATAGTTAAAATTGTCACAGATAAATTTTTGCAGTTGATTATTAAGCGAAAAGTCATCTAGTTTAATGGTGAGATAAATTGCTCGCAGAAACGCATTGGGGTTGGTGTTAAAGTAACTATGAAAATCTTCTGTAATTGGGTTTAATAGCTTCGATTTCAAATCAGAAATACCATTATGAAAATCCCATATGTAGGTATCTGTGCCGTCGCTTGTAAGGTAGAGTGCGTTAATTGTAAAGTCTCTCGAATCTGAATTTCGCTTTAAGTTTGCATAGAAGTTACCAGCTCCATCTATCTCTTGAATTGATGCAAAATCTAGTTGGTATTCATCGCTAGTTGTTAGTGTAAGGCACTGTCTACTTCGCTTTGCCTGACTAAGTACTGCGGTAGGGGTAGCTTCATGTAATTCAACGATCGGCATATCAATAACGAAATCATAATCTTTTGGTGCTTTCCCTAGCAGTATATCTCTAACAGCGCCACCAACGAGAAAGACTTTTTTATTGAGAGGGGCTATATTTTCATCAAGAAACCGTTTGATATTGTAAATAAGAACTGTGCCGCTGATATGGTAGACACGTGCCGATGGTGGGAGATTTTCGAACTGCTCAGTAACATCATCAAGGCGATCAATGATCGGTATTTTTCGCTCAAGTAACTCTAGAGCTTGTCGTCTTTCAGGCTTTTCTTTTGCCCAGCGTATGAGTGGTGTTCGAGGCTCCATGTCAAAATTTATAGTAGCACCTGCATCTAATAACATTGCTGCCAAGTCGAAGTATTGATGAAATAGCGCAATGCCTACAGGCGTCTTTGGATGTTTTCCTTTTGAGGGTTTAGTAGGAAGATCAATATCTGCTTCTAATGCTATAGCTAACTGTACCCACTTGAATTTGTTTTCTGTAACTGCTCGGTGTAATAGCGTTAAGCCATTATCGCGTTTGTTAACTAATAATCCATAGTTACAGAGCTGTTGTGCACAAGTTAAATGGTTTTCAGTATAAGCTTTTTTAAGTTTAGGGCATAGAAGTTTCTCGACTAAAAACTTATTTGTTGCCCTAGTATCGACAGAAAGCGTGCTAACTAGCAAACAAAAAATCTCTGAAAAGCCAGATTCATTGCCTAGGTGTGTTGAGACTAATCTCTCCATGTCAGGATGCTTCTCAAAAAGTAGGTGATGGTTTTTTAAGAATAATGATAAAAATCTATCTGGTACGCCACAGAGAATGTCTTCTGGAATGCTCCTACCCGTTTTATAAAAGGCTGCTCCAGCTAATAGTTTTAAAAATTCAGTCTCTATATTATTTTCTAAATCGCTTAGAAATGAGCTGTAATAGACTAGTTTGTCATGGTCATTGACCGATACACATTTCTCGAATAAAATGCCAAGACTATCCAGCGTGAATGCTATATTCTGCATGTCAACTTTAAGAGACAGTGTTGTAGCACGATTACCTTTTATCAGTTGTTTAACATCTACATTGTTATCACCGAGTACTTGAGGTTGTCGTAATGCGATCTCAGACAGCTTGTGCGTCAAACGTAGAAATGATAGGAGCTCATAAATAATGCCAGAAGTGTCTTCTTGCTGAATTAGGTAATTGGCCTGATAGCAAAGGAGCAGTTGGTGGATAATTAATAACGTTCCATCATGATGACGTTCAATTTTGAAACTATAATCAGTGCCAATTTTATACTGATGTAATTTGAGGATTATTGCGAAAAGATATGCACAGTCCATAATAATCTCTTTATTACCTTTTCGCTCAAGTGCTAAGAGAAAGTATGCTTGAAATATAAAATAGAGACACTCGAGCCCTAAACGCTGTGAATTAGTGAGATCATAGGCTTTATTTATGTTAACTGCTAAAGCTACAACTTGTGAGAGCTTTTGTTCAATGAGCGTGATTTTAGCATTAAAATTTAATTCATGCAGCCCACGATATTGTTCTAACAGTAGCGCAATTTCATCATCGTAGTTAAATGTATAAACATGGTCGGTTTGTGTATACTGCTCTATCAGTTCTTTGGCTCTATCATCACCGTTTGTTAGGCGTTTGTTTTTATTTTTTTTGCCCATGCTATTATGCCATTACAATTTTTACTGTCGGTTTCTGAGCTTAGTTATAGTATCCTTAGGTGCATCTTCCTTTGCTTCTCGGTTAGGGGTATCTGCTCTAAAGAAGCTATTGCGTGACCGATTTAAATTTTCAAGTTTTTCTTTAGCCCAGATACCTGTTACCATCGCGCCCGTGAAGAGCCCCCAGCGCGGGATTAGCCCTGCAAATGATTGAGATAATTTCAATGTTTTTGCCAGCTCAAAGTTTGATGGCACTTTTACCTTAACAAGTCCATTCATGAATGTATCTTTGAGTGTACATTCGGCAACTTGTTGGCCTAGCTCTTTATTGGGTATGATGCCAAGTTGTTTTGAAATAACTGACTCTTCCGCCGCTCCCATCGCAATGTGGACCAAACGCTGCTTTTGTGTTGCCCACGCGTCAAAAGGATGGCTTGCAGTCGCGCCAATGATGCCGGCACACAGCATTCCTGGTCCCATCATGTCTCTACCAGTTAGCTCTGATAAATAGTGTCCAGTACGCTCACCTCCAGCCAACATCATATAGCCAAAAATTGCCTCACGACAAAGGAGATTAGGAAGTCCACAATAAAGCTGAGGTAAACCACCTGCTTTTATCAAATAACTAATTCCTCTAGCAGGCCCCACGCTATGCAGATGTTGAGACAAAATAATATTTTCAACCATTGTGGAGAAAAGACCGCCGGCGCTAGCAGCAACTACAGTTGTTGCTTGTGTATAAGCACCTTGTTGCCAGTTATTAAGACTAGCAGGCCGTACTCGTTGAAAAAAATTATTTAATGTCATTTGAGTTGTTGTTGTTGGGGTAAGACTTCCAAAAAAACTAAGGCATCCCTTATAGAGTATGGTAGGTCTTGCACTGAAAGGTAAGCCCGTCTGTATTCTCTTTTTAGTTACTTCGAAGGGGGTAACCACTGCTGCAATGGCGCCTGCTACGACGGGACCATGCCAAAGCTTGGTATTTGTTTCTGAGGGGCCATGGTTTTTACTTTGACTCTCTGGCATATCGTTAATTTCCTCTAAAATAATAGCGTTTATTTGTTAATGAATGTTATTACGTGTCTTGTTTACAACCCTGTCTAGGCTTAATTTTAATCTGTTTACGGGCCCGTATCCTAACGGCTCTATCTTAAGGTTTTCTTAAATATGTAAGAAATCTCCCACTTAGGCAGTCGCTGCTAGATTACGTAGAACTACCCGCAATGGCTTGTTATAGCGGCTTGCATTACAGCATTCTTTTCTCTTTTCTTGCCCTCTTCCCAAAACCCCTAACTTCCAGTAAACTAGCCGGAATTTGCCTGAAAAACGCCTATGAAGAGGAGGTTCTGTGTCCACACCTGCGGTGCTTGTTTTAGCGGATGGTTCGGTTTTTCATGGCATTGCCATTGGCGCAGAGGGAAATACAACGGGTGAGGTTGTGTTCAACACTGCCATGACTGGCTACCAAGAGATTCTCACAGACCCTTCGTACGCTCATCAAATAGTCACTTTAACTTACCCCCATATTGGTAATACTGGTGTTAATAGCCGGGATGTTGAGTCCCTAGCTGTCTGGGCGGCGGGCTTGGTTATTCGAGATTTACCCCTGTTAGCCAGTAATTGGCGCAGTGAGCAAGACTTGTCGAGTTATCTCAAAGACAATCATATTGTTGCTATCGCCGATATTGATACGCGGCAATTGACCCGGGTGTTGCGGGACAAAGGGGCGCAAAATGGCTGCATTATGGCGGGTGAGATCGATGCCGATAAGGCGCTTAAGCTGGCCCAAGATTTTGCCGGGCTCGAGAATAGTGATCTCGCCAAACAGGTAACGACTCAAGAAACCTATACCTGGACCGAAGGTACTTGGCTTGCCGCCGAAGATACTTATGAGATGCAAACAGACTTAGTGCACACTGTTGTGGTCTATGATTATGGCGTGAAGCATAATATTCTGCGTTTGTTGGTGGAAGCCGGTTGCTATTTGACGGTTGTGCCAGCCACAACACCGGTAGAAGAAGTTTTGGCCATGAAGCCTGATGGGGTATTCTTATCCAATGGCCCTGGCGATCCAGCTGCTTGTGATTATGCCATTGCTGCTATTAAGACCTTACTCGACAAAAACATACCGTTGTTTGGTATTTGTTTAGGGCATCAATTGTTAGCGTTAGCCTGTGGTGCTAATACCGAAAAAATGAAATTCGGTCATCATGGTGCGAATCATCCGGTACAAGACTTAGCAAATTCACACGTCTATATTACGAGCCAGAACCATGGTTTTGCGGTCTCAGAAACGGATCTCCCAGCAGATCTGCACATTACCCACCGTTCTTTGTTTGATAATACCTTGCAAGGTATTCGCCACAAAACGAAACCGGCCTTTGGCTTTCAGGGGCATCCTGAAGCAAGTCCTGGGCCCCACGATATTCAATCGTTGTTTAACCAGTTTATAGAATCAATGACGGCACACAAGACAGCGAAAGATGCTGTTGCCGTTGCCAGTTAATTGTATTGATGGAAACTCAACATGCCAAAACGTAACGATATCCAGTCGATTCTCATCTTAGGTGCCGGGCCAATTATTATTGGTCAAGCCTGTGAATTTGATTACTCAGGTACCCAAGCCTGTAAAGCACTCAAAGAAGAAGGCTACCGGGTCATCCTCGTTAATTCGAATCCGGCCAGTATCATGACTGACCCCGAGATGGCAGATGCGACCTACATTGAACCCATAGACTGGCACGTTATTGCCAAAATTATTGAAGCCGAAAGACCCGATGCATTGTTGCCAACCATGGGAGGGCAGACGGCACTGAATTGCGCGCTGGATTTAGCCCGGGAAGGAATACTGGAGACGTTCAATGTCGAAATGATTGGGGCAACCCGTGACGCTATCGACAAAGCCGAAGATCGTGAACGATTTCGCCAAGCGATGGAAAAAATCGGCCTTGAAGTGGCCCGATCTGCCATTGCCCACAGCCTTGAAGAAGCACTTCAGGTGCAGGCACAATTAGGCTTTCCGACCATTATTCGTCCTTCATTCACCTTAGGTGGTAGCGGCGGTGGTATTGCTTATAATCGTGAAGACTTTATCGAGATTTGTCAGCGTGGTTTGGAATTATCACCCACCAATGAATTATTGATTGAAGAGTCCGTACTCGGATGGAAAGAATACGAAATGGAAGTGGTGCGTGATAGCAAAGATAATTGCATCATCATTTGCGCCATTGAGAATATCGATCCGATGGGAGTACATACCGGCGACTCGATTACCGTTGCTCCTGCACAAACCTTAACGGATAAAGAATACCAACGCTTACGGGATGCGTCATTAGCGGTGTTACGCGAGATTGGTGTGGATACCGGCGGTTCCAATGTCCAATTCGCTGTGAACCCTGCTGATGGCCGTATTTTGATTATTGAAATGAACCCGCGGGTTTCGCGTTCATCAGCATTAGCCTCCAAAGCTACCGGCTTCCCAATTGCTAAAGTTGCAGCGAAGTTAGCGGTGGGATATACCCTTGATGAATTGCGTAATGAAATTACCGGCGGTGCGATTCCTACCTCGTTCGAGCCAACCATTGATTATGTTGTCACAAAGGTCCCGCGTTTTAATTTTGAGAAATTCCCCAATGCGGATAGCCGTTTAACCACACAGATGAAATCTGTCGGTGAAGCCATGGCCATTGGTCGGACTTTTCAAGAGAGTCTCCAAAAAGCCCTGCGCAGTTTAGAAATTGGCGTTGATGGTTTAAACTCCAAAATCACCGTCACCGATGAAGACAGTCGCGATAAGCTATTATCCCATTTACGGATCCCAGCCGCAGAACGATTATGGTATATCGCGGATGCATTTCGGGCTGACTTTACGTTAGAAGATGTGCATGAATATACTAAGTTAGATCCGTGGTTCTTAGCCCAAATCGCAGACTTGGTGGCCTGTGAAAAAAATATCGTGGCGAAGGGGCTTAAAGGCCTCGATAAAACGACGCTGCGTCAACTCAAGCGCAAAGGGTTTTCGGATCGTTTTCTGGCAAATGTCTTGGATACCGATGAACACAAGATCCGTAAATTGCGTCACAAACATAAAATACATCCAGTTTACAAACGGGTCGACAGTTGTGCTGCGGAGTTTGCTGCTGAAACAGCTTATCTCTATTCAACCTATGAAGAAACCTGTGAAGCATCGCCCAGTGACAAAGCCAAAGTAATCGTCTTGGGAGGCGGGCCCAATCGTATCGGTCAAGGCATTGAGTTCGATTATTGTTGTGTCCATGCCTCTATGGCAATAGCTGAGGCGGGCTATGAGACTATCATGGTGAATTGCAATCCAGAGACGGTGTCGACAGATTATGATATCTCTGACCGGCTCTATTTTGAGCCTTTGACCCTGGAAGATGTGCTGGAGATTGTCAATCTTGAGCAACCCAAAGGGGTTATTGTCCAATATGGTGGGCAAACCCCATTAAAGCTGGCTCGTGCTCTGGAGAAGGCAGGAGTGCCCATCCTTGGGACTAGCCCTGATGCCATCGATATGGCAGAAGACCGGGAGCGATTCCAGAAGATTATTAACAAATTAGGCCTGCGTCAGCCCGCTAATGCCACTGTCAAAACCGTTGAAGAAGGCCTGCAGGCGGCCAAAAAGCTCAAATATCCCCTGGTAGTACGCCCATCCTATGTGCTTGGGGGGCGGGCCATGGAAATTGTCTATAACGAAGAAGAGCTCTCTAACTACTTGAAAAAAGCCGTAATTGTCACCCCAGACAGCCCTGTTTTGCTGGATCATTTCCTCGATGATGCTATCGAAGTGGATGTGGATGCAATTAGTGATGGCCAAAATGTCGTCATTGGTGGTATAATGCAGCACATTGAACAGGCTGGTGTGCACTCAGGTGACTCCGCTTGTTGTTTACCGCCCTACAGCTTGGCTGAAGGGGTGCAGGAGCAGCTGGGAGACCAGCTCACTCAGATGGCAAAGGCGTTAGGGGTTGTCGGCCTCGTCAATGCCCAATTTGCCATCCAAAATAATGATATATACGTACTGGAAGTGAACCCTCGGGCGTCACGAACGGTACCTTTTGTGTCGAAAGCCACGGGCGTTCCTTTAGCGAAGGTTGCAGCCCTTTGCATGATCGGCACGAGTTTGGAACAACAGGGTTATACGCAAACGCTGATACCGCCGTATTATTCGGTTAAATTCCCGGTATTTCCTTTTGCGAAGTTCCCTGGCACAGATCCCATTGTCGGGCCTGAGATGAAATCCACAGGCGAAGTGATGGGGGTCGGTGATAACTTTGGTGAAGCTTATGCCAAAGGACAATTAGGTGCAGGGGTGATTATGCCAAGCTCTGGCTTGGCGTTTGTCAGTGTTAGAGATGCAGACAAACCTCAAGTGATACCGATTGCCAGAGGCTTAGTCGACGTGGGGTTTGAGCTAATTGCTACCCACGGCACTGCCAAGGTGCTCCAGGCAGCGGGATTGCCATGCAAGCGCATCAACAAGGTGCTTGAAGGACAGCCCCATATTGTTGATGTCATTAAAAATGATGAAATCGGATTCATCATTAATACGACGGAAGGTAAGCAAGCCATTGCGGATTCGTATACGATCAGGCGTAATGCGTTGCAACACAAAGTGTGTTACACAACAACATTAGCCGGTGCGCAAGCGAGTGTGCTGGCATTGCAATTTAAAGCAACCAGTAAGGTTGCCAAATTACAAGTGTTACATGAAGAATTGTAACCGAGACAGTCAGCGAGGATAGTTACATGCAAAAGATACCCATGACCAAACAGGGTGCTGAACAGTTACAAGCGGAACTTGACCGCCTCAAAAAGGTCGACAGACGCGAAATTATAGAAGCCATTGCTGAGGCCCGAGCCCATGGTGACTTGAAAGAAAATGCGGAATACCATGCCGCAAAAGAAAAACAAAGTTTTATTGAAGGCCGTATCGCAGAGATCGAAGGCAAAATTGCCAATGCCCAAGTAATTGACATCAGTGCAATGCCAAACAGTGGCAAAGCGGTGTTTGGTGCAACGGTGGATTTGATCAATGAAGATACCGGTGAAAAAGTCGTTTATCAGATCGTTGGTGAAGATGAAGCGGATCTGAAAGATGGCAAAATTTCAGTAACATCACCAATTGCCCGAGCCATTATCGGCAAGCAAGAGGGTGATGTGATTGATGTAACAACACCTGCGGGGGTTGTTGCTTATGAGATTGAGAAGGTGGCATACGTATAGTATGCCCCTTTATTATTAACTATAACAATAACGATACTTATTACTATTACAAAATCGGGATTAATCATGAACAAAAAAATTCTCTATACGGCAGGTATTGCACTAACAGCGATGCTCGTGTTTTTGGGATTTCATTTTTGGGGAACTACGCCTAAAGCCAAAGACAAGCCTAAGCCTGCGGTTAAAGCGGCAAAAACCAAAAAACCAGCCAAAAAATCTGCTGCTAAACAGCCAACACCTAGCATTAAAGCCTCCGGCATGGATCCTAAAGTCGCAAATCTTGCCAGTAAGGCTTACGCCTGTGCGCGCAAACAAGGCTTAGATAGCAAACAAATTCTAACGGTTGTGGATTACTCAAAACCGTCTACCCAAAAACGCATGTGGGTAGTTGATATGAAAAACAACAACGTTATCTCGCAACAATTGGTTTCCCACGGTAAAGGCAGCGGTGCAAAATACGCAAAGCACTTCTCTAACGGTAATGGTAGTCATGCCTCAAGTATTGGCTTGTATGAAACCGAGAATACCTACTATGGTCACAAAGGTTTGTCGTTGCGTTTGAAGGGTTTAGACAGAGGCTTTAATGATCACGCCATGAGCCGTGCAGTCGTTATTCACGGTGCAAACTACGCCACCCAAAGTTTCGCCAATCGTGTTGGTCGCCTAGGCCTGAGCTGGGGTTGTCCTGCAATTGATCCAGCAATGGTAAAATCAACCATCAACACCATCAAACAAGGCACCTTAGTCTTCGCATATTATCCAGATAGTAATTGGTTGTCGAAGTCGAAGTATTTGCATTGTTAGTCGATGGCTTCGCTAAAGTCGATAATAGCTGAAAAGTAATCCTGTTCTTCGATGCTATTATCGATGTTATTAACGTGGATAAGCACAGGGCGACAAGACATGCCTTTGGGACGTTTGAGTCTGTCAATTTTTTCTTGTACTTCATTAATAACACTGCTGGCAATTGTATTTTGGCTGAATTTAATTTCACAGACATAAAGCGTTGAGTGTTTAGTTTGAATTAAATAATCAATCTGACAGCCTTGTTGGCGTGCTGTTTTACGTTGGAAGAAAGGATTTTCAGAAATAATATCTTCAGGACGAATGCCTAGTTGTCGCCAAATGAATTGACGATTATTCAAGACTAAATTCTCAAACTGTAAACCTACCATTGCATGCCAGCCAGGTAAGGCGGTGACAGATTTAAAATCAAAACTCCCGCGATCGATTTTATTTTTGTACTTATCGATATATTTTAAATAGAAACGCAGATAGTTATCGGACAAACGAAACTTACTCATTCGAGCATCGAGGCCACTCTTAATGTGCCAAGTGTAATCACGCTTAACAAATCCCGCCAGGGTTAATTCTTCAAGGTATTCTAATAATCGCCCAGCATTGACTTTATTCAGCATATCACAAATTTCACTAAACTCTTTCGCCCCACCGGCCAGCAACTCGACCAATTGACGATAGGCTTCACTGTTACGCAAGAAAACATTAGCAAAAATGTTCTCGAATTCATTAACCAGTAGCGCACCTTTAGTAAAACATAGGTTCTTAATATTGTCTTCGGCGCTAATCTTAGGGTTGATTTCTTCTAAATAACGCGGCACTCCGCCAGTGATTGAGAGTAATTTTAGTTTCTCTTGGGCAGAAATATTTTTTGCTTGTTTGCCCCAAAATCGTCGACAATCTTTTAGGGGTAATTCTTCTAGGGTTAATGTATGTGAAATTCTACCGAGAAATCCAGTGCTGCTGAGGATGTTCTCCTCAATCCAGCTGGATGCCGACCCACACAGGATCAAGACTAATTGTGGATTTTTTTTGAAGCGTTGATCCCAGGCATTTTTTAGTTTGCCTAAGAAGTCAGGATCCTTTGAGCCCATCCAGGATATTTCATCGAATAAGATAACAACAGGCCCCATTTGTACTTTGTCAGCCAATAGCCAAAATAACTCATTCCAGTCATCGGCTTTAATATTGGGGAAACCTTGGGCACCTAGTTGACTAGCAAATTCATCTCGCTGTGATTGAGCCGTGGTTCTATCCGTGGGTGGGATCCCGGCAAAATGATAGAATTTATGGCTGTGAGCAAACTCTTCAATAAGCCGGCTTTTACCAATACGTCGGCGTCCTCTTACCACAACGAGAGACGCGGTTTTTTTGTGAAAATACTGCTCAAGTAGTTCTAATTCTTGTTCTCTACCGATAAAGTTCATGGTGCCTCCTGGAGAAGTAAATCGACAAATGTCGATTTACTTCTCCATAATAGCCCCAATTTGTGGAGAAGTAAATCGACAAATGTCGATTTACTTCTCCAGATTAGCCCTCAATTTTGGAGAAGTAAATCGACATTTGTCGATTTACTTCTCCACATTTATGTAACTGCATGATTTAAAAAGAAAATCCAAAAAAGTCATTTTCACCAAAATCGCACATTTTGCTGATGAAATAATATCAGCCAACCACTACTCCACCGAATCCCGAGGCCCTTTGGGCTGCCAGGCGGGGGCAATGACATCATGCATCTTGGTACGATGTAACAGCCGGGCAGGGGCAAGGGTGAGTTCGCCAAAGCGTTGGTTAATTGTGTCTTTCGCTTGATTAATGGCGCTGTGGTCAGGTTGTTCCTGTAGAAATAAATCCATTTGCTGTTTGCTGGGTTGGGGGTCGAGGGCGGTGACCTGTACTTGGCCCACCCTCTGCCCTTGCCAGTGTTGTTGCAAAATGGATTGGCCTAATTGATAAATTAACTGACTGTCATTGCTAGGCGCAATTAAATTGCCCTTGGCCCCCAGCCAACCTAATTCATAACTGCGTAAACCAATAAAATACCGCTGTGCTTCCATGTGATGACAGCGAAGGCGAGCGCCGAGTTTTTCACACATGTGTAGTAGGTAGGTTAATACCTGATCGTTGTCTCGGGTATTGGGGGGCATGACTTTACCGTGGCCCATGGATTTAGGATCACTAATGCGGGTTTGTACGGGGTCAGGATCAGCCCCTTGGCACATGTACCAAATCCGTCGGCCCAAATTACCAAAGCGTGATGCCAAAATACTGATGGGAATGTTTTGCATATCACCACAGGTTAGGACACCGTATTGAGCGAGAAAATTACCGATGCCTTTTGAGATGCCGCATAACTCTGTTACCGGCACGCTGCTTAAACGATTGGCGGCGTCCCAAGGTGGGATCACCGTTAAGCCATTAGGTTTGTGTAATTTAGCGGCGTATTTCGCCGTGGTTTTGTCACCACTTACACCCACAGAGCAAGTAACGCCAGAGATCTCTTGGACCAAGTCTTTGGTCATTTGGCCAATAAGCTCTGGTGGGCCATGGAGACGTTGGCAGTGGGTAACATCAAGAAAGGCTTCATCCACAGAAAAGACTTCGATGTCTGGGGTAATATCCTCCAGAGCAGCCATGATATTGCGGGACACAAGGGTGTAACGTTTGGGACGTGAAGGTACAACAATAAGGCTCGGGCAAAGGCGCCGGGCTTCCGGTAGGCGCATGCCGGTTTTGACACCGTAGGCACGGGCCTCATAGGAACTCGTGATGATACAGGTACCGGCATCACCATTAGTCACGGCAACCGGTTGTCCCTGCAGTTTAGGGTTATCGTATTGTTCAATGGAAGCAAAGAAAGCATTCATATCCACCAAGATGATAGCTCTTGGCCATAGTGTATCCCGACTCATTGTTATGTTCTCCAAATGTTCTCAAAGAGTATAGAGAACATTTGGAGAACTTGCAACGTGAAAAAATACATTAAATACTATTATTTATAACCTTTATATGTTAAATATAAACTGTTAACAATGAATGTAACACTATGATTCGTCGTAAAAAATCACATCATGTATATATGTCTTATTGACATATATGTCATATTGACATAGCCTTAGAGGTAAGCACAACAAGAGGATATAACAGTGCGAGTAATATCAAAGAAAAAACTACGGGAATATTATACGGTCCATCCGCAAGCGGAGCTACCACTAGCAGAATGGTACTATAGGATGAAAGTATGCAAAGCTAAATCTATTAGCGGGCTGAGAAAAATATTTAATAGCGCGGATCCTGTGCATGGATACACCGTATTTAATATTGGAGGGAATAGCTATCGTCTAATTACAGCGATACATTATGACAAGCAATTATGTTTTGTTCGGGCAATTTGGACTCATGCTAATTACAGTAAAAAAAGTAACCAGGACAAGCTAAAACGAGGTGAACTATGAAACAGGAAAGATTAACAGTTGATTATATCGACAAAAAAACTAATCGTGAATTCCATGTGCCGATTACAGCATTGAGAATGCCGATGAATATTCGTGAATATCGAGAAGCAGAGAGCTTACTAGATAAGTTGATTGATGTTGTTCGAGGCAATGAGAGCCATCCATTAACCGTCATTATGGAAATTATTGGTGAGAATTTAGAGCGTTATGATGATGAACATGAGTCTGCAATCGGTAGTAGACTAACAGACATAGAAATAGTGCAATATCTGATGGACTCTAATGGATTAGTACAAAATGATTTGGCCAAAATATTTGGCAGCCAGGCGAATGTTTCTAAGTTTCTAAATGGGGAGCGTCCTCTGTCCAAAAAACAAATTTTAGGGTTAAAGAACTATTTTAATATCAGCTCAGATATCTTCTTAAAATAGTCCTAGAACCTCTCCGCCTTTGCTGCTTTCCAATGGGGGGCGAACAGTTCGGGAATGCTATCCTCTTGCAGTAGCACGCCGGGCTCGAGGTATTGATAAAAATCCGAATAAGGTACCGACTTGCCGAAACTGATGCGATGGGAAATATAATCGGGATTTAAACAACTGATATCTTTGACACCCATTGCGCCCAATAGCTCTAACCAACTCTCAATCATGGCATGGTGAAAATTGGCAACACGAATATATTTATCGTCTACCACCAAGCCACGCATTAAACGAGGATTTTGCGTGGTGACACCGGTAGGGCAGGTATTCGCATTACACTGCAAAGATTGAATGCAGCCGATGGCAAATAGCATCGCTCGTGCGGCATTGCACGCATCAGCCCCTAACGCCATTTTGCTCACCATGTCAAAGCCACTCGCCACTTTGCCGCTGGCGACAATGCGAATTTTGTCTTTAAGATTAAGACCGACTAATGCATTACGCACAAAGGTTAAGCCATCATTGAGTGGCTCACCCAGATAATCCGTAAATTCAATAGGCGCGGCCCCGGTACCACCTTCAGCACCATCGACAGTAATAAAATCGGGCAGGATGCTGGTTTTTTGCATGGCTTTACAAATTCCCAAAAACTCACTGCGGATACCAATACACAGTTTAAAACCAACGGGTTTGCCGCCAGAGAGTTCTCGAAGACGGGCAACGAATTCTAATAATTCAATCGGCGTTGAAAATTCAGGGTTAGTGGGTGGGGATAAGCAATCCTTACCCATTTCAATGTGACGGATCTCAGCAATCTCGGGTGTTATCTTTGCTGCAGGCAACAGACCACCATGAGATGGTTTAGCACCCTGGGATAACTTAATCTCGATCATTTTGACATTATCGTGATTGGCTTTGTCCCGAAATAATTCCGGATCAAAGCGACCATCTTTGGTGCGACAACCAAAGTTAGCGGTACCCAGCTGCCAAACTAAATCACCACCGCCTTCTAAGTGATAAGGACTCAAGCCTCCCTCACCGGTATTGTGAGCAAAACCACCGGCGTGGGCGCCTTTATTCAACGCCAATACCGCATTCTTACTCAATGCACCAAAGCTCATGGCAGAGACATTGAGGCGTGAGGCGAGATAAGGTTTTTTGCAGTCGTCACCGCCAAACCATACCCGGGATTCTTCTTTGGGTAACACGGTTGGACTCAAGGAATGGCGAATTGAATCGTAGCCAGGCCGTCTAATGCGGCGCTGGGTGCCGAACGGCAGAGTATCCCGCACATTCTTCGCCCGTTGATAAACAAGGCTACGGGTTTCTCTATCAAATGGCGTTTCGCTCTGGTTATTAGCGATAAAGTATTGTTGGATCTCAGGGCGGATAAACTCAAGAATATAACGGGCATGACCTATCAGGGGAAAGTTTCGGCGAATGGTGTGGCGAGTCTGATAAAAATCATAGATCCCAATGCCAATCAATACGAGCCCAGCAGCAAAGACAAAAATAATATGCAAGCGGTCATAGACTGCAAACAATAAAACAATGGCAAAAATCACCGAGGTAAGGATCGCGAGACGTTTCATACTTTCTCCACGCAATTAGACGACAATCGAAAAAGTATAGCGGAAAAACTAGGTGATGGGCAGCGTGGCCAGTGTCGTGTAAACCGCGCCATTTGGATTTGTATCACTTTTGAGCAGCGCGATATATTCTACAGCTTGGTTGAGCCTAGGGATGCGACAATCCGGAAACTCAATCCCGTGACGCAGTCGCCCCAGAGTCACATGGGGGCGAAAGGTGCGGTGCTGGGATTTAAGCCCTGTCTCATCGGCCCCTTGGCGTACGGCCTGGGCTAGGTCGTTGAGAGCCTGAGGTGCTTCAACATTGAGGGCCAGCACTTTAGGGCTTTTGCTGGAGGGAAATAAGTGTAGTGTCGTCAAGCTAAGTTCGAAAGAAGGGATCCCCGCAATGGAATTGGCCACATTATTGACAAGATCGTTGATGCAGGTAACATCGATTTGACCGAGGAAATGCAAGGTCAAGTGGTAGTTTTCCTGTAACGTCCAGCGGATAGCCTCGGGGGAAATGGTCTTTTTGATGGTTTCTATGCGGCTTTCCAGCGCGATTTGGGTCTTTGGAGCCAGGGGAATGGTAAAAAATGCCCGTATGCTATTGGCTGAGGCCATGGATTGTCCTATGATCGGTTCCTTTCTTGTAAAGGTAGCAGATTTCTGCGCAAAAAGAGACTGGTGCGGAAGGTCGGATAAAGAGGGGACTATGACAACGCATATCATCAAACATTTACTCCGCGGCGATGTTAAAGCCGGGGAAACCGTCACCGTCAAAGGTTGGGTCAAAACCCGCCGTGACTCCAAGGCCGGTATTTCATTTTTGCAGGTTCATGATGGGTCGTGCTTTGATCCCATTCAGGCTGTGATCCCCAATACCCTCGATAATTACCAAAGCGATGTTCTGCAATTAACTGCCGGCTGCTCCGTGGCGGTCACCGGTGTTTTGGCAGAATCTCAAGGCAAAGGTCAAGCTTACGAAATTCAAGCAACTCACGTCGAGGTCATCGGTTGGGTTGAAGATCCGGATACGTATCCTATTTCACCTAAGCATCATACTTTAGAATATTTACGGGAGGTGGCACATCTGCGTCCGCGTACCAACACCATTGGTGCTGTGGCACGGGTGCGTAACTGTGCTGCCCAAGCAATTCATAACTACTTTAATGACAACGGTTATCTTTGGTTGCACACACCCATCATTACCGCCAGTGACTGTGAAGGGGCAGGGGAATTATTTCGGGTGAGTACATTAGATTTAGCGAACTTGCCGCGCACTGATAAAGGTAACGTGGACTTTAGTGAGGATTTTTTTGGGAAAGAAGCATTTCTTACGGTCTCCGGGCAATTGAATGCAGAAGCTTATGCTTGTGCATTATCCAAGGTTTATACGTTTGGCCCAACATTTCGGGCCGAGAACTCTAACACCAGTCGTCACTTGGCAGAGTTTTGGATGGTGGAGCCTGAGCTTGCGTTTGCTGATGTAAATGATATGGCAACCTTGTCAGAAGGCTTGTTAAAAGCTATTTTCCAAACCGTACTGGATCAATGTCCCGATGATATGGCTTTCTTTGCCAAGCGGGTCAAAGACGATGTTATCACACGACTCGAGCATTTTATTGCGTCCCCGTTTGAAGTAATTGATTACACCGAAGCAGTAAAATTACTCGAAGCGTCGGGCAAAAAATTCGAATTTGATGTCACCTGGGGCGTGGATCTGCAATCAGAACATGAACGTTACCTAGCCGAAGAAAAAATTGGCCGCCCCGTGGTTGTCATGAACTACCCAAAATGCATTAAGGCATTCTATATGCGTTTGAATGATGATAATAAAACCGTCGCGGCAATGGATGTATTAGCGCCGGGCATTGGTGAAATCATCGGTGGTAGTCAACGGGAAGAACGCTTGGATGTATTGGATAAACGGATCAGTGAAGTAGGTATTGAGGCTGACACCATGCAATGGTATCGAGACTTACGCCGTTACGGTACGGTACCTCATGCGGGTTTTGGTTTAGGCTTTGAGCGTTGTCTTAATTACATTACGGGACTTGGTAATATTCGTGATGTGATCCCATTCCCCCGAGCACCAAAACACGCGGATTACTGATGCAAAGTTTCTTTTGGGGGATCTTACTGGGCTGGGGAGCGGCTATCCCTATTGGTCCGGTAAATATCGAAATCACCCGCCGGGCATTAACCTTTGGTCCGAGCCGTGGTCTTGCCATGGGTTTGGGGGCCTGTAGTGCAGATGTGCTTTATATTGCGTTGCTGGGTTTAGGCGGAATTAGTTTATTACAATTCGAAACGCCACTGCGAGTGATTGGTGTGTTAGGGGCGCTGGTACTATTGTGGTTTGCCTATAATGCATTTCGCCAACCGATTGTGACAAATGGGGATAATGCTCCTAAGGCGAAGCCCCTAAACAAACATTACCGTGATGGCGTGCTTGTCACACTATTGAATCCGTATACCATTATCTTTTGGGGTTCTATCAGCAGTCAATTACCAGCGTTGGCAGATCATGGTCACTATGGCATGCTGCTGGCTTGTGTTGGCGTGATGTTAGGGACGGTCAGTTGGGTTGGATTTTTGAACACTGTTATTGCCATTACTCGGCATCGCTTGGGGCCGCGTTTCATGCGGGGCTTGAACAGCGCTGGTGGGGTGATTTTGGTTGGTTTTGCCGGCTTTGGTTTGTGGCATAGTATATTAGGTTAGAGAAGGGCAACAATAATGACAAATAGACTGAATCAATTTCCGCGTCAAGAACAGCATTTTTATCTTGCGGGGCCGGTTGGCAAATTAGAAATTATTGCCACACCACCTGTGACAGAAGCCCGTTCGGTCACTGCTATCATGTGTCATCCCCATTCCCAACAAGGCGGCACCATGAATAACAAAGTCGTAACAACCATGGTGCGTACCTTTAAAGCTCTGGGCATGAAGGCCGTGCGGTTTAATTTTCGCAGTGTGGGAGAGAGTGAAGGGACATTTGCGAATGGTGTTGGCGAAGTGGATGATTTAGCCGCTGTGATTGAATGGGTACGGCAAGTGAATCCCAATGATGACATCTTATTAGCAGGGTTTTCCTTTGGTTCCTATGTTGCCGCTCGAGCAGCCAGTGAGCATGAGCCGGTGTATCTTATTAGTGTGGCGCCGCCTGTGCACCATTATGATTTTGCTGAGCTCACCGACAAAATCACCAGCCCTTGGCTCGTCTTAATGGGGGAAGCCGACGAAGTGGTACCCCCTGAAGAAGTTTATGACTGGGTGAAGAGCTTCAAACAGCCACCGCAACTAGTGCGATTTCCTGAGACCGGCCACTTTTTCCATGGAAAGTTGCTAGACTTAAAAGACCGTGTATTAACAGTCTTAGAAGAACTTTAATGCTAACACCCAGTCAAAAATACCAGCAAGACCTCGACAGCGGTGAATTGTTACCAGACCCAGCCCAGCGCGATGCCGTTGCCCATTTGCAGCGGGTGTTTGATGACTATCGAGCCAGCCAGCAGCCTAATTTGTTCATCCGGTTAAAACATGCTTTTAGTCGTAAGCATCGTCCTCTTCAAGGCTTATACCTGTGGGGCGGTGTGGGTATCGGCAAAACTTATTTAATGGATACTTTTTATGAGTGCCTGCCCACTGAGCGCAAAATGCGTCGCCACTTTCATCGTTTCATGCAAGAAACCCACGAACAACTAAAACAACTCAAAGGCCAAAAAGATCCCCTCAAGATTGTTGCCAAACAATTGGGGCGTAAGATTGATATTTTGTGTTTCGATGAGTTCTTTGTCAATGATATTGGTGATGCCATGATTCTGGGTAATCTATTGCGTTACTTATTAGATGAAGGAGTTTGTTTTGTTGCAACCTCCAATGTAGTGCCGGATTTATTATACGAATACGGTCTGCAGCGAGAATTATTTTTGCCAGCAATTAAGCTTTTGAATACCTATACCGATGTGGTTCATGTGAATACCGATAAAGATTATCGTTTGCGAGAATTACAACGTGCTGGGGTGTATTATCACCCTTTGGGGCCAGAGACCCGAGCGAAGATGCAGCAAACCTTTAGCCGTATTGCCAAGGGTCCTATCAAAGTTGGTGAGACTATCAGTATTGCTAACCGGCCTATCAAAACTATTCAGCGTAGTACCCATATTATTTGGTTTGAATTTGTGGATTTGTGTTCAACTCCACGCAGTCAGATGGACTATTTGGCATTGGCCCAACGCTACCAAACCATCATGGTAAGTAATGTCCCCAAAATCACGCCACAGCAAGATAACGTAATTACTTATCTGATTAATCTGGTGGATGTGCTCTATGACGCCAATATTGTCCTGATCCTGTCGGCGGCCACACCGGTACCAGAGCTTTATACCGAAGGGCGCAAGGTTTTTGAATTTCAGCGCACCCAAAGCCGACTGTGGGAAATGCAGAGTTTTGAGTATTTGCAGCGTAGTCGAGAGCTAGCAAGCCAGCTTAGGCCTTTCGAGCAGTAGCCCTCGGCGGAGTGGGCGCCTTGTCCTTTTGACCATAATAGCAAACCACCGTACAATGAAGAGACTCACTAAACAATGACGGCGGACCGATGGCTGACGACAATGATGATTTAGATAAACAGCGCGATGACATGGACCAGGCAGTCCAAGAGGCGATGGAGACTATTTTTGACCGTCCTATTACCCCGCAAGAGTTTTACTTCCTCTTAAGCCGTTATCCCTATTTGCAGATCTGCAATGCTGATGATCCCTTTATTCCGGAAGGCAAAGAGCCAGAAGTCAAAGAAATGCGCAATGGCTGGATGATCCATAACTATGGTTCGGTGATCCGCGGTGGCGCTTACGAGCTGTTAGCGCTAATGCGTCAACAGGAGATTAAGGGCAAAATTAAACAAGCCAATGCCAAGGCGCTTGCAGAAGGTCGCGAGAAGGCCTTTGGTGAGGATGAAGAAGAAGGCGGCCATGGCACTATCGTGCAGCAATATACCGATGCAGCATTTGCTATGATTCAGCTAGCTATCCAAAATGGCTGGAAACTCGCCGATATTCTCTCAGGATTCTACCCCATGCAGCGCATGGCCTGGATCGCAGGGCTAGAGCTTGGCTTGCCCGTCAAAGGCTTCGTGGTCACCGATGAAGACCGGGTCATCCAGAATTGGGTGGCCAAAATTCGCAGCGGCAAGCTATATCCGCCGAAGCGGCCAATTTTGCGTTAATTTCACTAGTTCTCTCTAATTTGATAGCACTTTTCGCGATGGGGAATTCTCAAAGGGGAGAATCGTGGTTCTCCCCTTTGAGCGCCGTCCGTGTGGCTTTGCCACACAGGCGGTATTACTTGGAAAGCAGTTACCGCCAAGGCGGTAACTGGTGGTAGCCAAAATTCGCAGCGGCAAGCTGTATCCGCCAAAGTGGCCAATTTTGCGTTAATTTCAGTCAAACCTCCCTAAATACGCGGTTTTTTATGATGTATGTCCTCGTCAAATTGCATTTTTGGTAATTTGACGAGGATTTGAAGAGGCTCTATATTCTCGTCAAATTGAATTTTTGGCAATTTGACGAGGATTTGAAGAGGCTCTATAATCTCGTCAAATCGTATTTTTGGTAATTTGACGAGGAAATATGCCTAAATTTATCGGTCGCAAGCGCGAACTTACCAGGCTTAAGGCGTTATTGAACAAAAAGAAAGCGCATCTCATTATTCTCAAAGGTCGGCGTCGGATAGGGAAAAGTCGGCTATTGAAGGAGTTTGGTAAAGTTATTGGTCATGTGCATGTTTTTACCGGACTTGCGCCGGATAAGGATATTACGGCGAAACAACAGCGAGAGGAATTTGCCCGTCAATTAGGTGTTGAGTTTGGCCTTAGAGGCTTGAAGACAGAGGATTGGGGGGATTTATTTTGGCATTTAGCGGAGCAGGTAAAGACGGGCCGTGTTTTAGTTGTTTTGGATGAAGTGTCTTGGATGGCGCAGGATGACCCGACTTTTTTGCCGAAGCTGAAGGTTGCCTGGGAAAGTTACTTCATGACTAACTCCGAATTAATTTTGGCATTGTGCAGCTCTATATCTATGTGGATTGATGAGAATATCTTGAGCAGCACGGGGTTTGTTGGGCGGCAGTCATTAACGATGACCCTCAAAGAATTGCGCTTGGATGAGTGTGGTGAATTTTGGGATGGGATTGGTAGCCAAGTGTCTGCCCAAGAAAAATTATTGACTCTCGCAGTGACCGGTGGTGTGCCGCGATATCTTGAGGAAATTGATCCGCAACTCTCTGCGGAACAAAACATCAAAGCCCTGTGTTTCAGTCCGGAGGGGATTCTACTTCACGAATTTAATCAAATTTTTTCGGATTTATTTGGCGCGAAACAAGCGCTTTATCGCAATATCTGTGAAAGTTTGGCCTATGGGCCCGCGGATGCACAAACGGTCTTTGAGCGTACGGGGATGAAAGGCAGCGGTGACGATTATCAATGTTTACAGAACTTAACACTATCAGGCTTTATCTCTCGGGATTACAGCTGGCATATCCGCAGTGGTGAAATCGCCAAAATTGCTTGGTACCGTTTGAGCGATAATTATTGTCGGTTTTATTTAAAGTACATATTACCCAGTCGTGAAAGGATTGAATTAGATAGCTACAGCGAGACGGGGCTTGTGACATTGTCGGGCTGGTCAACCATTGCGGGCTTGCAAATGGAAAATTTAATCTTAAATAATCGTGCCTTGATTCAAGCCGAACTTGGAATTAGCCAGCAAGAAATCATTTGTGACAATCCCTACACGCAACGGGCCACTAAAGCGCGCAAGGGGTGCCAAATTGATTATTTGATTCAGACCCGTTTCAATACGTTGTATGTCTGTGAACTTAAATATTCTAAAGATCCGGTGTCGGGGCAAGTGATTGATGAGGTCAAACAAAAGATTGCAGCCCTTGGGGTGAAGAGCAACTTCTCAGTCAGGCCAGTATTGATTCATTGTAACAGCGTGTCGGAAGCCGTTCTTGAGAGCGGCTTCTTTGCCAAAATCATAGATTTTGCGGCGTTGGTTTAGTCGCTCTACTACTTCATTTAATCTTCATGCCATGGCTTTTGGCTTCTTCTGCCGTTGTCGTTGTCATGCCGGCTTCGGCGCTAGCAGTGGGGTCAGATTTGGCCTCTGCTTCACGAATTTCATTTCGACGATTATTGATGTCAACTTGGACATCGTCAGGAATATGGCGTGCGAGACCCATTTGTTTCAGGGTTTTAGATTCACCTTGCGTTTCTTCAGCTTTAATTTCTCGCTCAACGACAGACTTCTCGTCTTCAGTCAGACCGGTGACATTATTGTAGACATTAGGGCCGAGCATACGACGTAGGAGGCTATAGCAAGCTTTTCTTTCCGTTGCATTCATACCTGTGAGCGTAAATTGTTTGTGCCCCATGGCAATACGGCGAATCAATTCTTGCTTGTAGGCATGAATAATCTGCTCTTGGCTAGCACTCGGTGGCACACTAAAGCGTGTGCTGCCATTCTTACTGACATTCACTTCAATTGAACAAGCATTAGCTCCGAGTAATGACCCCTTGCAGTTAACCCAGTAGCGGTGATATTGGTCGATTTGCTTATTGACATCGGATTCTTCATAAGTCTCAGAGAAGCTTGCTGGGAGATTACTGCCATCGATACTAACTCCTGGTTTGGCGTTACCACCCGCTGCATACATGGCTTTTTGAGTAACATTATGCATATTACGTACTGCGGCACGAGCGACAGCATTTTCGTAGTCGTCTAGCATTTTTTGGTCGACAGCCATGTGTTCTTTTTCTAGCTCGCGCTTGATAGCTCGCTCTTTTTCGTCGAGTCCGCGACTCAGGTCAGCCATAAGTTTTTCCAGCTGCTCATCAGAAGCAGCGGGATATTTTTCTTTCAAGGATTGGGCTATGTGCGCACGTTTTTCTTTTAGTCTATCTAAACTGGTTTGAAAATATCTTTTTGATGCGCTTAGTGCTTCTGTTAGAACATCTACAGGCTGTTTAGTCACAGGGTGGATATTCATAGGGGTCCTGCTGCGTAGGTTATCTCTAACCGTGGGATGGTAAACGCCTTCTAACCATGTTTTTAATTGACGCTGGGCATTTTCTCCATCACTGACGAACTGCTCTACAAATAGGCCTACATTCGCCTGTGCTTGTTCCATTTCTGATCCTGATAAGGGCATAGGGGTAACCTCTATTTTTCGTCTGTTTACCTACATCATAGTGGTATTTCATGGCTGAAACCACTGTTTGTGGGTATTTGTTGTTGATATACCGATAATTTCCGGATTATAGGGGGATGAGCTTAACTGAGGATTAAGGGAAGGGCGTAGATCCAGGGGATTTCCCAACAAAAAAGGCGGCCGAGGCCGCCTTTTTGCAGAATCAGTCGAATTAGACCATTTCTTTGAGTTTTTTCAAAGGCTTAATCTTCACGACATTACGTGCAGGTTTTGCTTTGAAAGTAGTTTCTTCGCCAGTGAAAGGGTTGATACCTTTACGAGCTTTAGTCGCAGGCTTGCGTTTCACTTCGACTTTTAGCAAGCCAGGTAACGTGAACATGCCAGCAGCACCAGATTTGATGTGGCCTTTAATCATCTCTTCGAGACCTTCAAAGACAGCAATCACTTCTTTCTTGGTGAGGTTCTTCGCTTCAGCGATAGTCGTCATCAATTCAGTTTTGGTGGTAGGCACTTTAAACGTTGATTTGATGGTTGACGTAGTGCTTTTGCTAGCCGTAGTTTTGCGGGCAGTGGTTTTGCGAGCAGTGGTTTTGCGAGCAGTAGTCTTTCTAGCTGTTGTCTTACGTGCTGTAGATTTACGCGCAGTGGATTTTTTAGCTGGGCTTTTACGTGCCGTCGTTTTGCGAGTGGTTGTCTTTTTCGCTTTAGACGCCGTTGCTCTTTTAGCGGGCTTCCGTTTCGCTGCTGTTTTACGAGTCGTGCTTTTTTTAGCTCTTGTCGTTGTTTTCTTCCGTGTCGTAGTTGCTCTTGCCATGGTATATGTCCTCTAAAAAATTAACCAGTTAACAAAAAAGAAGTTTAACGATAACACAAATGTTTTGTATGTATAGTGTTTTTTAAGGCTTTTTTGCTTTAAAATGAAAAAAAAAGCGAAAAAACCACCAAAAACCTACGGATTTTGCGATATTAGCCATGAATTACTACCAAAAACACCTATTTTTCTGCACTAATCACCGTGACAATGGCAAGGCTTGTTGCGCTGCCAACGACGCTACTAGCATGCGAACCTTCGCTCAATTGTACCTCCGGGACCAGGGTTTGATAGGGCCTGGCAAGTATCGGACCAGTACGGCAGGTTGTCTGGGACGCTGTGCTGAAGGACCCATACTGGTTATTTACCCCGAGGGGGTCTGGTACACCTATAGCAGTCAGGCGGACGTCCAACTGATCCTCGATGAGCACGTCATTAAGGGGCAAATTGTCCCTCACTTGTTGCTACCTGAGGCCGCTGAGACCCCACAATAGCGCGGATGTCAGTTTTTTGTGCGTAAACCCTTGTGAAATCCCTAAAGCTTAGGTAAAATCCGCCGACTTCGTGGAAGAACTTTTTGAACAGAGATAACGATGAAGACTTTTAACGCAACGAATGAGACCGTCAAACGCGACTGGTACGTGGTTGACGCAGCAGACAAAACGCTCGGCCGTTTAGCCAGCGAGATCGCCCGCCGTTTACGGGGTAAGCATAAGCCTGAATACACCCCCCATGTTGATACGGGTGACTATATTATTGTGATTAACGCTGAGAAGGTCCGCGTGACCGGCAATAAGGCTAGCCAAAAGACTTATTACCGCCATACTGGCTTCCCAGGGGGCATCAAATCCATGACTTACGACAAGTTAATGGAAAAAGACCCTACCCAGATCATGGAATCTGCGGTTAAAGGCATGTTGCCACGCAATCCATTGGGACGCCAAATGTTCCGCAAGCTTAAAGTCTATGTTGGCGATAAGCACGGTCATGAAGCCCAGCAACCCCAACCACTTGATATTCCAGGGGGTAACTAATTATGCCAGCCGCTAAAAAACAAGCCGTTAAGCAACACTACGGTACTGGTCGTCGTAAAACCTCGGTCGCCCGGGTTTTCTTACGTCCAGGTAACGGTACTATTACTGTCAACGGTCGTAGCCTCGAAGATTATTTCCCTCGTGAAACGGCCCGTATGATTATCCGTCAACCTCTTGAAGCTGTCGACAGAGTGGATAGCTTTGACTTCTACGTCACCGTCAAAGGCGGTGGTTTAGGTGGCCAAGCGGGTGCGGTACGTCATGGTATTTCTCGTGCCTTGGTCGATTATGACGAAGATGGCGACGGTAGCGATGGTACTGGCGAGCATTCTTTCCGTCGTATTTTACGTCGTAGCGGTGACTTCTTAACCCGTGACAGCCGTAAGGTTGAACGTAAGAAAGTCGGTCGTCGTAAGGCCCGTAAAGACAAACAATTCTCGAAACGATAACAGCAGCCAATATACCTTTTCCGGTTCCAGCTTCTGTATCGAAAGCCCTGCCTCTGGCGGGGCTTTTTGCGAGTAGTCATGTTAATAATTATTAGACTATTAGGAGTAAACGATGTTTTTAGGTTCTAGTGGGCAAAACAGCCCCCAATCAGCCCATATTTCAAATGATTTCAAAAAACGTTGCTTGAAAGAGATCCAGTTGTTGAAGCAGCATCTCACCCATGTAGAGCATGCTAGGTGCTTGATGTTTGCTATGATGGTTGCCCAATGTCTGGCAGCAAGTATTGTTGGGTATGTGCTCTTGAGTCAGCTCCTTGGCAAGTATGTAACTAATGAGCCTTGGCAGGGCTATGTGATAGGTTTTCCCCTTTTGCAAGCCTGGGAAATTTTTATCTCAAGTGTCGTAATATCACCGCTGCTACTCGCTGAATACGGGCTCGCTATTGGCGCTATGTATTTGGCAAATCCAGACTTTGCACTGCTAGTTCATGGCCATTTACCTGTAAAGTATGACGAAGCCCTGCGGGGACTTAAAGTTTGGCAGGGGAAGCAACAACCTAGCACTCATTCAGATAGTGAGCTAAAGAGGGGCAAGGAGCTTGAGTTTGTAGAGCAATTGGAAGTATTTATTGGCCAACAGACCAATTTGAGTGAGTCTAATTTGAGTGAGTCTAACTATCCAACAGATGCTATGTCAGCAGTTCTCTACGGCACGGAACCGGAAGCAAGGCCGCTACTTAGTAACGTATAGATAGCCTGCGTCGCAGCGCTTCTTGTCCAGCGCCACTAAAGCCTTTATGATACAAAGACTATCGCAGATAAGGACACCCGGCTTATGCAAGAGCCTATTGACAAGGATCGCCGCCGCTTTTTAGTCAAAGCCTCTAGTTCATTGGCTGCTATCGGAGCCGCGTTCGCCGCGATTCCCTTGATTGCCTCTTGGTTACCCAGTGCACGGGCTCGTTCGGCCGGTGCACCCATTGAAGTAGATATCAGTGATATTCCCCCTGGTGAGATGAAAGTCGTCGAATGGCGGGGCAAGCCCGTGTGGATCATACGCCGCGACCCAGACATGCTAAAACGCTTGGAGAATAGCCAAGCGCCGTTGCGCGACCCTCATTCTGATGCCTCTTTGCAACCGGAATATGCCCATAATCTTCATCGCTCGGTGAATCCAGAGTTTTTGATCCTAGTGGGGATCTGTACCCATCTGGGCTGTGCGCCTACCTACGTGCCAGGCATTGGTAAACTCGGCAAAGACTGGCCTGGGGGCTTTTATTGCCCTTGCCATGGTTCTAAGTTCGATTTGGCTGGCCGGGTTTTCACCGGTGTGCCTGCGCCTATTAACCTCGAAGTCCCGCCGTATCGTTTTGTTGATAATGCGACGGTGATGATTGGCGAAGATACGGGGGCAGCATGATGAAATTCATGGGCGTTGTGGATTGGTTCAGTGACCGTTTTCCCTGGCGCGATATGTATGAACACCATCTGTCAAAATACTATGCGCCGAAGAATTTTAATTTTTGGTATTTCTTCGGTGGTTTGGCAATGTTGGTATTGTTCTTACAGCTCATTACTGGCATTTGGTTGGCCATGTTTTATGTGCCGACTTCCGAGCAAGCTTTCGCTTCTGTTGAATACATTATGCGAGATGTGAAGTTTGGCTGGCTGTTACGTTATATGCACTCCACCGGGGCGTCCTTTTTCTTCATCGTGGTGTATTTACACATGTTCCGTTCGCTCTTGTACGGGTCCCACAAAAATCCTCGAGAACTAGTATGGCTCGTGGGGATGGCGATGTATATGGTGTTAGTTATTGAGGCTTTCATGGGTTATTTGTTGCCTTGGGGACAAATGTCCTATTGGGGCGCGCAAGTGATCACCTCATTGGCTGGCGCTATTCCTTGGGTTGGGGATCATTTAGTGCTGTGGATCAGGGGCGATTATAATATTTCGACCGCAACGTTGGGGCGGTTCTTTGCGCTGCATGTGGCGGGGATGCCATTGTTGCTGCTAGGCTTGGTGTGGTTACATATCGTGGCGTTGCATCATGTGGGTTCAAACAATCCAGATGGCATTGATATCCGTGACAATATGGATGCTGAGGGTAAGCCTCGAGATGGGATCCCATTTCATCCCTATTACGTCGTTAAAGACTTATTTATCGTGGCATTCTTTTTGATGCTGTTGGTCGGGGTAGCGTGTTTCTTTCCGGAGATGGGTGGCTATTTCCTCGAGCATGCGAATTTTGAATCGGCTAATCCCCTGGTCACGCCGGAATATATTGCGCCAGTGTGGTATTTAACGCCGTACTACGCCATCTTGCGTGCCGTTCCGGATAAATTATTCGGGGTGCTCGCTATGGGAGCCGCTTTGCTGGTGGTGTTCTTCTTGCCTTGGTTAGATAGGTGCAAAGTGCGTTCGATACGCTACCGCGGAGTGTATTACAAATCAGCGCTGACGTTATTTGTCATTAGTTTTATTTGCCTCGGGTATTTGGGGACGGTACATGTCACACCGGTGACGACGTTTTTTGCTCGCTTGTTTGCCTTGGTGTATTTTGCCTTTTTCTTATTGATGCCGTTGTACACCAAGTACGATAGAACCAAAACCCCACCAAGACGGGTGCAGGTGGAATGATGAGTCGACGACTACTGACAGTTCTTTTGTGTTGTTTGCCGCTATTGAGTGTTGCTGCTACCGATGAAGGTATTCCCCTCAAAAAAGCCATGATTGATACCCACGACAAAGCCGCTCAATGGCGCGGAGCAAAGTACTATATGCAATATTGCCAAAGCTGCCACTCCGTGCGCTTCATGCGCTACGATGGCTTAGTAGCGGGGTTGGGGGTGTCTGATACCGATGTTGAAGCCCTCAAAAAACGCCTTGAAGCCTCTAATCAGCGTCTTAATGACTACATGTTAACGCCTCTGGATCCTAAACAAGCCGAAAAAGCCTATGGCCATGTGCCGCCAGATTTGACCCTAATCGCCCGCCAACGGGGGATTGATTGGCTTTATACGTATATGACGGGGTTTTATCAGGATCTTTCAAGACCTTCTGGGGTAAATAACTTATTGGTGCCAGGGGTATCGATGCCGAATATCTTTCAGCCTTTCCAGGGGGTGCAAGAGCCAGTTTATCGTCAGCGTGAGGTCATGATCGACGGTAAGCCCCAGGAAATCAAAGAAATTTCTCATCTCAACGTCACCACTCCCGGCTCAATGTCGACCCGAGAATTCAACCAAATGGTACTGGATATCATTGATTTTCTGGCCTATACCGCTGAGCCTGCCAAGGCATCGCGGCAACGAATTGGGGTTTGGGTGATCATTTTTTTGCTGATTTGTGGTATAGTAGCGTTCTTTTTGAAAAAAGAGTTTTGGAAAGATATCCATTAACCGTAAATTTGGGCAAAAACCCCTTTAGAATCAGCGTAAAACAGGGTTTTTATCATTATCTTGGAGGATGAAGTAAATGGCAGTTGTAGCCAATAAGCGTTCAGTTATGACATTATTTTCCGATCCGATGGATGTTTATTGCCATCAGGTCCGTATTGTATTGGCCGAAAAAGGCGTGAATGTTGAAGTTTTCGATGTATTGCCAGAGGATAAACCCGAAGATTTGATCGATCTGAATCCCTATAATTCTGTCCCTACCTTGGTAGATCGTGATTTAGTCATTTATCAAGCCAGTATCATCATGGAATATTTAGACGAGCGTTTCCCTCACCCACCCTTAATGCCGGTTTATCCTGTGGCTCGAGCGGAGCACCGCCGTACCATGTACCGAGTTGAGAATGATTTGTATGGCCTTGTTAATACCATCCAAAATGGCACTGACAAAAAAGCCGATATTGCCCGCAAGCAACTCGAAGACAGTCTTATCACATTAGCGCCCGTCTTTGATCATAATCCGTATTTCTTGAGTGAAGAGTTTACTTTGGTGGACTGTTGCTTGGCACCATTATTATGGCGCCTGCCCGAATTTGACATTGATATCCCGGCTAAGGTAAAAGGACTACATGCTTATATGGAACGGGTTTTTGAGCGAGATTCATTCCAGGCAAGTTTGAGTGAATCAGAACGAGAGATTAGAGAATAATCCAGCGAGGTAGTCCAATGATCTCAACTCGACCGTATTTACTGCGCGCGTTCTATGACTGGATTGTGGATAATAATTTCACCCCTTATATAGTCATTGATGCCGAAGCGTTAGGGGAGCAAATTCCCGACGAATATATCGAAGATGGCCGTATTGTCTTAAATGTCTCACCCAGTGCTACCCACAATCTGCAATTGGGCAATGATGTGGTGGAATTTAGTGCGAGCTTTTCCGGTAAAGTGTGTTTTATATCAGCAAAACTTCCTGCTATCTTAGCGATCTATGCCAAAGAAAATGGCCGTGGCATGGTCTTTGGTGAAGATGAAGAAGATGGCGACAATGGCGGCGGCGACACACCGCCATCATCTAATGGTGATGACAAAGCGAAAAAGCCAACGCTGCGGGTGGTAAAGTAGACCACAGCCCGGCTTTGGTGCTTAGGAGTAGTCCAGTAGTCACAGTTAGCCTACTGGTCTAGTCTTCCCAAGCGAAATCTTCGTCCAGGAATAGATCACCGTATTTTTCTTTATAGACTTTGCGAGTGAGAATGTCTTCGACTCTGCGTCGTACCGAGACACGATGCTTAGCTCTTGAGACTTTATCAGAGGGGTTTTCGACGATTATTTCAGCAGACTCTGTCTCTGCATCCATAGAATCGAGTAGGTCGTCCTTGTACTCCATCACTAGTTCCTTTTAGTTAACGTGCCTCCATGGCAACGATATTATTTATACCTCGAATTGATCTGTTTGGGAATAGCCGACAAGGCATTTTTTTGAAAAAAATTTTGGTGTGGCCTAGGATTTTTTCCCGCGGAAAAAATCCTAGGCCGGGACCAAACGATTAGGTACTAGTAACGGTTATATACTCAAACAAGGTCACGACTTTTTGTACCCCAGAAGACTTACGGGCGATAGCCGTGGCTTTAGCGGCCTGCTGTCGAGTGACTTTACCCATCAAGTAAACCACGCCATTCTCGGTGACGACTTTGATGTCATCAGAGTCAATGCCTTTAGCAGCCATCATTTGGCTTTTGATCTTAGTGGTGATCCAAGCATCACTGGATTGGGTCATGCTAGAGATGGGACCGTTAATAGTGATCTCATTGTATACACGTTTAACCCCAGGAATGCCTTCAACGATTTGTTGTGCCCGTTGGCGGTATTCTGGTGATGGGGTCTGACCGGCCAGCAAGACGATGCCGTCATAGACCGAGATCACAATTCGGCTCTTCTTGTAAAGATCCGGATCGGCTTTTAGCTTCTTGACTGCCTCCGATGAAATTTTGTTATCGGATTTTGCGTATTTGTAGTTGCTACTTTCGTAGACTACTACACTACCAATGGCAGCACCTGCCAAGAAGGCACCAAAACAACCCTGCAAGCAGCAGGCTAATACAACAACAAAGAGAGAGCGTTTTAACATCTTCATTACTCCAAATTATGGTTGGTTGAATAACTGTTGATCAATGAAATCACACAAACAATGGGTGATCAGCAAATGAGTTTCTTGAACACGGGCGGTGGATTCAGCGGGCACGCGTATTTCCACATCATTACCACCAAGAATTGGCACGACGTTACCGCCATCACGGCCAGTGACCGCAATCACGGTTAAGCCACGATCGTGGGCGGCTTCGATGGCTTGTAACACATTCACCGAATTACCGCTGGTGGTGTAGGCTAATAGGATATCGCCTTTTTGTCCTAGGCCTTTGATTTGTTTGGCAAAGATTTCATTAAAACTGTAATCATTGGCGATGGAGGTAATAGTGGACGGATCAGTAGTCAGGGCGACCGCAGGCAGGCTTGGACGCTCTGCTTCAAAGCGATTGAGCATCTCCGATGAAAAGTGCTGGGCATCCGCCGCTGAGCCACCATTGCCACAAGCAAGGATCTTGTGGCCGTCTAAGAGAGCAGCCACCATGACTTCACCGGCTTTGACGATAACTTCCGGTAAGCGTTCCGCAGACGCGATTTTGGTTTGGATACTTTCGGTAAATAAGTCTTTTATACGATCAATTGTGCTCATAATAACCCTAGTGTGCCAGTGAAGGCGTTTTTAATCCAGTTAATGTGCCATTCTTGGCCCTGAATTTCAATAGATACCAGCGGCTCCCGCCCCCCTACGCTCTGCGAGCTTCGGGTGACAGGCTGAACTTCTCGCGATGGGGGTTTCCAAAGGGGGAAATCGCGATTTTCCCCC
>MDTG01323773.1_pt1 | contig 55839 bp, 51 predicted proteins | sample 811421 | NCBI WGS metagenome assembly MDTG01 (sample SAMN05326645, study PRJNA326480) | marine metagenome | isolation source: seawater | place: Pacific Ocean: South East | collected 2011
GTTCTTTTTGCAAGCTTTAATAATTTTATCTAACGCTACTTTAAATTTTTCACTATCGAATTTATTGGCAACGCCCAAACTAATAGAAAGATCATAAGGACCCACAAATACAGCATCAATCCCTTCTACATTTAATATTGTGTTTATATTCTCAACTCCTTCCAAATCCTCTATTTGGACAACAAGCAAAGAGCTTCTTTCAATATTTTCCAAATAATTATCTAATCCATGGCCAAAATTATTACTACGAGTCAAACCAATCCCTCTTGTTCCTAAAGGTGGCATTTTAAATGCCTGGACCGCCTTATTTGCATCGATTATATTACTTACCTTAGGAACAATCACTCCCGCTGCACCAGCATCCATTGCGTTTTTAATATAAATATCCTCGTTTTTTGAGATTCTTATTAGACAAGGCTTACCACTTAATGCTAATAAGATAGAGCTTAGTCGATGTTTAGGAATTTCAGTATGTTCCATATCTATGAAAAACCAATCAAATGACAAATTACAAAGTGCTTCCGCTGATGACAAACAATTCATACTAATCCTTGTTCCAATCAGAGACTCTAAGCTAGTGACTCGTAATTTAAATGTTTCATTTATTTTTAAATCTAGTTTCATTATCAAACTCATATTATAAAATGATCAAAACCTTGTGATGCATTATGATCGAATACTTCACCTGACTCACTCATAACATTGACCCCAAGTCCTTTTTCAACCGTTCCGATAACCGTAATAGGAATATTTGCCGCAATGCCGATCTTATTTACTTTATCCAAATACTCCCTACTAAACGTAAACGCTACTTCGTAATCGTCACCTCCGGCTAATGCATTTTCAGCTGCTGTCTCTTTTGTAACCAGGGCTAGAATCTTGGGATCAATTGGAACGCTCTCTTTAATAAGAACTATTTTTTTTCTACTTTGGATCGCTATATGTTCAATATCAGAGACAAGTCCATCAGATATATCAATTGCTGAATTCATATATTTATTCAATTTCTTCGCTAGATCAATTCTCGGTGAAGGCCTATGATATCTCTGTAACACGTATTTAATATCTGGACTAAGTTCATCACAACGCCCGAGAAATGGAAGTGCGGTTTTAGCCCCTCCCAAGAAGCCAGTGACCGCAACCAGGTCGTTCTCTTTCGCTCCACTCCTATAAATGGGTTGGGATTCACAAATCCCTATCACTTGAACCCCAATTGACAAAGCTCCCTTGACGGTATCCCCTCCAACCAAGTAGCAATCACATTGAACAATACAAGCTTTAACTCCTTTAATAAACTTCTCCATCCATTTATTGTCGATTGATTGTATTGATAGAGATAGCGTAACGTATTTAGGAGTCGCGGACATCGCGGCCATATCACTTATGGCAGCTGCTACTGAACGATATCCCAGATCCTCCGGATCGATTCCGGGATAAAAATGTATTCCTTCGGTCATCGTATCTACACTTACTGCAAGGAGTTTATCTCCAACCGACACGACAGCGGCATCATCACCAATCCCTTTGTGCACGTCCTTTGAATAATTCCTATCATGAAAAGGAATAAAAAATTCATTAATTAATTCTTTTTCTTTCATAATCTACGCATATTAAGGATTATAACTCTAATTTTATTGAGTCTAAGACCCCATTTATAAACCTATAGCCATCTTCGGAACCAAAATGCTTACTTAGCTCGACACACTCATTTATCGTAATATGAGGATCAAGAATACCAGATTGAAGCTCCAGAACACCAATTAAAATTATACCTTTTTCGACAGGTTGTATTCGCCCCCACGATAAATTACTCGCATTCTCTATCGTTTTTTTTAACTCCTCAAATTTTGAATCAATGTTTGTCAGTAGATAGGCAAAATATTCTCCATCAATATTCCTGTACAATAGGGAACTTTTAAATTCTTCAATAATTTTATCAATTGGTTGTTTGTTCAGCTGCCATTGATACAAAGCTTGTACGGCCAATCGGCGAGAAAGAACTTTCTTAAAGATAGTGGAAGTCACGTTAAAAGGTTCTAATTTTTTGAACCATTTCAATGGCGGTATAGGCGGCTTCTCCGCCTTTATCTCCCTTATTTGGATCTGCCCTAAAAATTGCCTGTTCTATGTTCTCCACGGTCAAAACGCCAAAAATTATAGGCAGGCCATAGCTTGTTGAAAGCGAAGACAGGGAGTGAGAACAACTATTTGCAACAATCTCAAAGTGTGCCGTTTCTCCCCTTATAATCGCACCCAATGCTATGATCACGTCGGGCTGTCTTCTAAGAATCAAATTTTTGGCTAAAACCGGAATTTCATACGCGCCAGGCACATTGTGTTCGTTTACCTCTATAAGCTTATCATTAATTTTTTTTAAATTATTGAGACAACTACTTTTTAACATCGTCACTACCTCATCATTATAACGGGACCAAATTACCTCAACTTTTATTTTTTGTTGTATATCAAAAATAGTATGAGTTATTTTACTTGATTCCATTCGAGGTTTTTCCTAATTGTATATGTTCTATAACTTCTAAACCAAACCCAGATATAGCATGATATTTATGTTTTTGGCCAATAACTTTCATTTTTCTTACACCCAAGTCTCTTAATATTTGACTACCCGTACCGATTTTCCTCCAATCCATAGCTAAATTGTCATCGGATTTTAATTGGGAATTTAATCCAATATCTTGTTCAAATATATTAGACACGTCGTCATGTTTACTATAATTTGCTAACATGACTAAAACGCCAGATTCTTCTTTTGAAATAAATTCAATTACTTTTTCTAAATGGCTCTTTAAATTTTTCTCAACAAGAAACATAAGGTCACCCCATAAACTTTGGGTTTGGACTCTAACATAAACTGGTTTATCTGGATTTATGTTACCCTTTACTAAGGCTAAATGTGTACCCTCATTCAGGGAATCTGTAAAAGTTATCAACTCAAACGGCGTATCCAAGATATCTAATTTAAGTGAGCCAAGTCGAGATATTGTCCGCTCATTTTTGACTCTAAACTGAATTAAGTCCGCTATTGTGCCTATTTTAAGATTAAATTTTTTGGCTATTTTTTCTAGATCTGATCTTCGGGCCATTGTTCCATCGTCATTCAAAATCTCGACTATAACAGAGGCTGGTAATAAATCGGCGCACCTAGCAAAGTCACAACCGGCTTCTGTATGTCCTGCCCTGGTTAATACTCCTCCCGGTTGCGCCATTAAAGGAAAAACATGACCAGGTTGTGTTAGGTCTGAGGGTTTTGCATCTGATTTAATCGCGCTACTAATTGTTTTTGCTCGGTCCGCGGCTGAAATTCCTGTGGTTACACCACTTGAAGCCTCTATAGAAACAGTAAAATTGGTGGAATGAACATCCATCGAACTTTTAACCATCAAAGGGATATTAAGTTGCTGGCACCTCTCTTCCGTCAAGGTTAAACAGATTAGGCCCCTACCGTTTTTTGCCATGAAATTAACATCTTGCGCAGTACAAAATTCAGCTGCAATTATAAAATCTCCTTCGTTCTCGCGATCCTCATCGTCCATGACGATGATCATTTTCCCCTGTTTAATATCGCTGATTAATTCTTCAGTTGAATTAAGTTCCATAAAAATATTCCCACGATTACTGATTACGATCAATCCCTAATTTTTCAATATACCTCGCAATCAAATCAATTTCTAAATTAACCGAATTGGACTCCTCTAGATATCTGAGAGTAGTAACTTCAAGAGTATGAGGTATTAATAATAACTCAAAATAACTATCATAAGTACCATTCACTGTTAAGCTAACACCGTCTATGCAGACTGAGCCTTTTTTAGCAATATACTTCATCAGTTCAAGTGGCGGCTGAATTTGAAATAATATATATTCATCCAAAACTTTTTTTTTGACCACTTTTGCTTTATCGTCCACATGACCAGTCACCAAATGGCCACCAAATCTATCATCTAGCTTCATTGATTTTTCTAAATTGACAAATCCTCCCTCAATTTTTTCTCCGATTGTGGTCTGGTTGAGGGTTTCAGTGGAAACATCCACAGAAAAACCGTTCGTATTTTTACTAACAACGGTCAAACAAGCACCTGAAATAGCAATAGAGTCTCCTATCTTGACGTCGTCTGTCCCAAAATTAGGGCATGTAATTCCCAACTTTACCGAGTTATTCAACTCTAATTTTTCGGTTATTTGACCAATACCACTAACAATTCCTGTAAACAAAGTTTTAACCCTCTATAATTTTCTATAAGTAAGACGTACATCCGTGCCAAAAAAAGATGAATCGATTAATTCAAGTTTTGTTACTTGTTCTAAATATTCGGGAGAACTAACCTGAATTGCCGAGCGCGCATCTTTCCCCATGATTTTTGGTGCAATGTAGAGCACTAGTTCATCCCAATATGTCGATGATAATATATTTGATGTCAATAAACTCCCAGCCTCTACGAACACTTGATTTATATTCATTTTATTTATTCTATGAAAAACGCTACAAAGATCAACATGATTGTTTTTTGAAGCCAATACTTCTACCTCACACCCCATTTTCTCAAAGCTCTTTATCAAACTATGATTTTGCGAACAGGTAAACAAAGTGGTGCTACCGCCATCATTGACTATATTAGATTTTTTGTTAATACTGAGCTGCGAATCTAACACAATCCTTCTTGGCTGCCTACCTTGCATTTCAATCTTTGGATGTCGGACATTTAAAGACGGATTATCTTCAAGGATAGTCCCTGCACCTGTCAATATTACACAGGACTCGGCTCTCAAAAATTGAACATCTTCTCGTGATTCTTGGTTAGTGATCCATTTACTTTCCCCGCTCAACATCGCTGAGCAAGCGTCAAGACTCATACCAATTTTGACTTTTACCAATGGCCTATTATTTCTAACTTTAAACAAATAATTTTTATAGAATTTTTCTGCATAGTCAGCTTCAACGTCTACCAATACATCAATTCCTGCTTTTCTAAGACGTTCGATACCATCACCCTCTACATTAGGGTTGGGATCTCTTATTGCAGCGATGACCCCTTTCACCTTGGACGCAATGAGTGCATCCGTGCACGGTCCCGTTCTTCCGTAATGATTGCATGGCTCTAAGGTTACATAACAATACCCCCCCTCTGCTTTTTTTCCTGCTTTTTTTAAAGCAACGATTTCGGCATGGTCAGTTCCATGTCTCGCATGAAAACCTTTAGAAACGATATTATCATCCTTAACAATAACACAGCCGACGGAAGGGTTTGGAGCTGCAGAAAAAATTCCTTTCCGCGCCTCCTGAAAAGCAACCTCCATATATCCTTTATGGACTTCGTCATATATCAATTAGAAAAACCTCATCTTTTCAGTAATTCTGTTTTCGAACTATCCATTTCATTCAGATCATCCTCTAACATTTTTACTTCGTCTAAAAAAGATTTTACATCTTCAAAACTTCGATAAACCGATGCAAAGCGAACATAAGCAACACGATCTAATATCCTCAATGAAGCCATTACAAGCCGACCAATTTCCCTAGATTTAATTTCTTTGTCTCCCCCTTGTCTAAGAGTAGTTTTTATCTTCTCAATTTGTTCTTCTATCTTACTTGTATCTATAGATCGTTTTTCTAAGGCTTTTAAGAAGCTAACTCGCAATTTATCTTCATGGAAAGATTCTCTTCTTCCATCATTTTTAATCACCCTTGGAAGAATCAAATGGGCACTTTCATAAGTTGTAAAACGCGTATTACATTCCAAACATTCTCTGCGACGCCGAATCTGGTCGCCACTAGACTGCAATCGAGAATCAACCACTTTAGTGTCTTCAAAAAAGCAAAAGGGGCAGCGCATTATCTACACCATCAGCCAGATATCGCAACCTGAACATTTTCAGTATTTTTCAAATACACAGGAAAGTTATTGCAAAGACTTATCACATTTTTTTTAACTTCAACTATCTTATTTTCACTACACCCACTTTCTAAAATATCGCAAATCCAATGAGCAACCTTTTGAGCCTCATCCTCCCTGAATCCTCGCGTTGTGATTGCTGGTGTGCCAATCCTTATACCGCTAGTAACGAAAGGTGATTGTTGATCATTAGGCACCGAATTTTTATTGACCGTGATATTTGCTTTGCCCAGCGATTCTTCAGCCAATTTACCTGTCATATGTTTTTTAGATAAATCTAATAGCATTAAATGGTTGTCTGTACCGCCCGAGACCACGTCGAAGGATCTTTCAAGGAAGACTTTAGCCATTGACTTCGCATTTAGTAAAACTTTTTTTTGATAATCAACAAAATCTTCACCCAGTGCTTCTTTAAATGCAATAGCTTTTGCGCCAACGACATGCATTAAAGGACCTCCTTGCGAACCAGGAAAAACAGCGGAATTAAGTTTCTTATACAAACCTTCGTTGTTTGACATAATTATGCCCGACCTAGGTCCTCTTAAGGTTTTATGGGTTGTGGTCGTAACGACATCAGCAAAGTCAACTGGAGAGGGGTAAAGGCCTGCTGCTACCAACCCAGCTACATGGGCAATATCTGCAAGCAAAAACGCTCCTACTCGATTTGATATGTCTTTTAATATTTTCCATTCAATAAATCTCGAGTATGCTGAAAATCCGCCGATTATAACTTTTGGATTATGTGTGACGGCTAGGGACTCGAGTTCGTCATAATCTATTAAACCTGTCTTATGGTCAACTCCATAAGTGATGGATCGATATATTTTTCCCGAAAAATTTACAGACGACCCATGAGTTAAATGCCCCCCATCAGACAACCCCATACCTAGAATAGTGTCGCCTGGATTTAACAAAGCTAGAAATACGGCTGCATTTGCCTGAGATCCAGAATGAGGCTGAACGTTTACATAGCCAACCTTGAATAGTCTTTTAGCTCTTTCTATTGCTAACTTTTCAATTTCATCGACATGTTCACAGCCTCCATAATACCTTTTGCCCGGGTATCCCTCTGCATATTTATTAGTCAAGAGCGTGCCGCAGGCTTCCATAACCGTGGCACTTGCGTAGTTCTCAGATGCTATCAGTTCGATATGTTCTTCTTGTCTTGCAATCTCTGCCGAAAGTAACTTATAAAACTCAGGATCTTGGTGCTCAATTAATGAATCAAAATTTTTTTTCATGATTTAGTCCGTTTTTAAATAAAGATTACGCTATATAATAAGTAGGAATAATAATTATAGGCATAAAAACCAATAAAGCTTATTGTAAACTAGTTTACCACAGGTCGCACATGATAGGTTTTATTACCCATAGTCTGATAAAACTCTGTATAATGAATAAGGCTAGCATTCATAAAAGCTATGAAAATCATAACCAATTAACCCCATATTTTTAAACCATGAAAACACAAAACCTGATTGAAAAAGCAGAAAAGATTCTCGAAAAAATTGAAAAAATTTTAAACGCCTATCAAGATGACGAAAAATTAGTAGAAAGTTCGACTGCGTGGATATGGAATAATTCGGGGAATAGAGGTTTCTTAGAATCAATTGATCATTCAAAAAAAGATAAATTAGTGGATCTGTGCCATATAGATAGGCAAAAAACTTTATTAAAACAAAACACACTACAATTTCTTTCAGGATACCCTGCAAATAATGCTCTTTTATGGGGGCCGCGTGGTACGGGTAAATCGTCCCTAATTAGGGCATTACTAAACGAATATTCAGAAAGAGGTCTTAAGATGATTGAAGTCCAACCAAAAGACCTGGCAGATATTCCTGAAATAATGAATAAGCTAACGAATATTGATGGAAAATTTGTAATATTTTGCGATGACCTAACATTCGAGAGTGGCGAAACTGACTATAAAATTCTTAAAACCATTTTAGACGGTTCTCTAAGAACAACTAATCAATTTATTGTTTACGCCACTTCTAATAGAAGGCACATTGTTCAGGAAAATATAGAGGAGAATCAGAAGGCTCAAATTATTAATCGCGAAATTCACCACAGTGAGGCAATCGAGGAAAAAATATCACTCTCAGAACGTTTTGGAATCTGGCTATCTTTTCACCCTTTCTCCCAAAATGATTATATAACAATAGTTTTACACCATCTCCAAAATTTATCACAAGAAACGCTTTCTGCAAATCAAATAGATGAAGTAAAAACCTATGCACTACAGTGGGCTTTGGAACGCGGATCGAGGAGTGGGCGTGTTGCAAATCAATTTGTCCTAGATTGGCTAGGCAAAAAAAGTTTACAAAATGATTAGCTCTGGGCAAATAACCCTCGAAGAGCTTATGACTGCTTCTAGGTGCTTAATAAAGCAAGATGAAGTTGAAAAACACATGCGGGCTATGACGGAAGAGATCGAACTCAAATTAGGTCATTTAAATTTAATAGTCCTTACGATCATGAGCGGAGGTCTTGTGCCTACAGGAATATTTTTGAAATATTTTCAAGCAAACTGCCAATTAGATTACATTCACATCACACGATACGGTAATCAAACAACAGGTGGTAAAATTAACTGGCACAGACGACCCTCAAATATATTACAAAATAGAAACGTCCTTTTGATAGATGATATATTAGACCAAGGAGTCACTCTCAAGGCCGCAGTAAACGAGTGCTCCAACCAAGGCGCCAAATCTGTCCACACTGCCGTAATGGTTAAAAAAGAGGTGTCATGTCGCTCAGGAATTCAAAAATCTGATTTTTATGCACTCGAGCTGCCAGATGAATATCTTTTTGGTTCAGGTTTGGACTATAAAGGTTATTTTAGAAATCTTGACGGTATTTACTCGCTTGTAAAAAATCAAGAGTTATGTAAACCATGATTGGCTTCATTGGAGGAAGTGGTTTCGAAAATTTCTTGATCGAAAGACCAGTGGAGATAATTAATGTTACGAATCAATGGGGGAACCCCTCACAAGAAATTAAAAAAATGTCTCTAGGCAATAAAGAATTTTTGTTTCTGCAACGGCACGGTGATGGAAAAATCCTTCCCCACAAAATAAATTACCAAGCTAATATCCAAGCATTTTACGATCTAGGCGTGAAAGAAATACTAGCAAGCGCAGCTGTGGGTGGGATAACTATTGAAACCGGCCAAGTCGTTATCCCTGATCAACTAATTGACTATACGTATAATAGACCACAAACTTTTTTTGAGCATAGTGATTCTGTAAAACATACGGAGTTCTCACAGCCATATGATCATCAACTCAGAAGCGATTTATCAAAAGCTTGCAAAGATTTAAAAATTGATTTCAAAAACGAAGGCGTCCACGGAATAACTCAAGGACCTCGCTTTGAGACAAGCGCAGAAATTAGAAGATTAAAAAACGATGGATGCGACATAGTTGGGATGACAGGAATGCCCGAAGCTTCTCTAGCTGCAGAACTAAATATTAAATATGCCTGTATCGCTCACGTTGTTAACCCTGCGGCTGGGATTTCTGGAAAGTCAATTTCCATAGAGGATATGGAAAAGGAAATAAAAAAGGGAGCGCAGAATTTTCTTAAAATACTAACCCAGTTTCTTTCAAATGATTAGTTAATCAATTGGTGAAACTAAAGTTATAATTCCGAACAATGGATGGTCAAAATAATTAAGTTCATTTAACTTGATTCGTCTTTTTTCTCTGAGCTGCACGATACCAAACTCCTCATGTTCATATATAAACTCAAGCTCCAAAAACATTAATCGATCAATTTCTAATTTAACAGTCCCTTGGAGATTTCTCATATTTAAAATATTTACATTTTTTTCGAAAAATCTTTTATTTAACTCGATCTGACCCAAATATCTAGGCTTACTTGCAATATAAATTTCCTGAGAATTGTTTCTCGGATGATTCCATGCAATTGAAATAAGTTGGGTAAACAGTTCCAAATTTTTGAATTTTTCGCCTAGATCCAAACGCTTGGTATTTTCCGGTAGCGTTTTAAAGAGTGGATACTTTGATCCTAATTGTTCTTCATTAATACTTATAGTACTCACTACCTCGTCTAAGACTTTAGTCTTTCTAAAATCAGGTAAGGAAGTAGGTTTCTGATATCTTTCGATGTTGACCAAGGAAGGTTTATTATTTCGAAATATTTCTAATTCAACTTGATATACTCTAGCATTAATCGCTAACGAGAAGAACAACAAGAATGTAAAAATAAAAAATGACTTAACTTTTTCCATTGGTTGCCCGAAGTTTATCATATAAAAAGTTAAGCTCATCAATTACTTTTTGTGAACTGTCAAGATTCTTTTTCACGCGCAATGTTTGAGAATCTTTAAGACTATAAAACGTATTTTCTTTTATTAACTCCATCATATCATCAAATGACACCAGATTATCTTCCTCGAACTGAATCCAACCACTTTTGTTATTAATTTCTACTTTTTTAACGCCTAAGCTTGTTAGCCTGTTCTTTATTTTAGTCAAATCAATTAAATTTTGCACTGGCTGAGGGTAGTTTCCAAACCTATCTGTTATCTCTTCTTCAATTAATTCTATATCAGCATCATTAATAGTAGCAGCTAATCGTTTATAAAGAGACAGGCGTTCATGGACATCGGGTAAATATTTTTCAGGTATTAAAGCTGTAATTTTAAGATTCATCTCAATCTCTTTTTTGTCAAAACTATCATTTAAGCAATCGGCAGACTTGAGTGTATTAATTGTTTTGATTAAAAGATCATTAAACATGGAAAACCCCATTTGATGAACTTCACCACTTTGATCCTCACCTAGAACCTCGCCTGCGCCTCGAATCTCTAGATCATTACTTGCCAACAGAAAACCCATTCCTAATTCGGTTAAAGACTCGATTGCCTCAACTCGTTTTAGGGACTCTACTGACAATTGTTTACGATTAGGGATGAACATGTAAGCATGTGCTGACCGATTGGAACGCCCCACTCGACCTCTTAATTGATAAAGTTGAGCTAAACCTAATTTATCTGATCTATTTATGATAATAGTATTAGTTCGAGGATTATCAATTCCGGATTCAACGATGGTAGTAGCTAAAAGAACATCTACGTCACCACGGAAGAATTCCATCATTACCCGGTTAATACTATTTTTTTCAAGTTGACCATGAACTATTTTAATAGATATAGCGGGTAATATTTTCTTAATTTTTTCTTTAATTTGATGTATTGTCTTTACCTCGTTATGAATAAAATACACTTGGCCACCACGTGCAACCTCTCTAGTTACAGCCTCTTTGATTATCTCGTCAGACCATTCTAAAACGGTAGTATTAATCGGGACTCTATTATCGGGTGGAGTTGCCATCACGGATAGATCTTTCATTCCTGATAGCGACATATGAAGCGTACGAGGAATCGGAGTAGCGGTCATTGCTAATATATTAACATCACCACGCAATTTTTTTATTTTTTCTTTTTGCATCACACCAAACCTATGTTCTTCGTCAATTATCAAAAGACCTAATCTTTTAAATCTAATTGATTCAGCTAACAATTTGTGTGTTCCAATCACGATATCGGCCTCGCCACTTTCAATATCAGAAACAGTGGTTGAAATTTGTTTCTTTTCAACAGAACGAGAAAGTGCGGATACTCGAATAGGTGTATCAGAAAAACGATCGGCCAACGTTTCAAAATGTTGTTGAACGAGAATTGTGGTTGGGGCAAGAAAAGCAACTTGATCACCAGAATTCGCTACGACAAATGCCGCACGCATAGCGACCTCGGTTTTTCCAAAACCAACATCTCCGCATAAGAGTCTATCCATTGGTTGTGTTGACTCCAAATCATTCAAAACTTGATCAATCGCTTGTTTTTGATCCGGTGTCTCATCAAAATAAAAACGTTGGCAGAACGTCGTATATGCATCATCTTTGGCATAATATCTTTTACATTTGTTTTCTGCCCTTCTCGCAAGAATTTCTAATATCTCTGTAGCGGCATCGTTTGCTTTTTGTTTCGCTCTTTTTTTAACCTTATCCCATTGACCAGAACCTAACTTATGAAGTGGCGCATTGTCTGGATCTGCACCAGTATACCTTTCAATAAGACTCATATTTCTTACAGGAATATAGAGTTTATCATCATCTGCATATCTAACCTCTAAATACTCATTATCGATTCCGTCAGTTGTCAAAATTGTTAATCCCCTAAAACGACCAACACCATAGTGCCTATGCACAACCGGCGAGTTTATCTCCCATGAGGTTAATTTATTAATAACTTCTTCAAACGTTTTGGTTGAGTTTGCCCTTGAATTTCTTTTTATCTTAGGATTTTCAATTTTTGTTCTTCCTTTTAAAACATGAACAATGAATTGGTGATCTATTGAATAGAATCCATTACCAAGAGAACCAAATATAAAGTATCTGTGCCCATCTGCTTTGATGAAATCGCTCCATTTGTGCAGCTGAATAAAATTTTGATCTAATTTTTTTACACCAGCTAACCCAACATCTCTTTTATTTTCCGGAATGACGATGAGTACCTTGCTAAATTCCTTAACCGACGAATTAACTAAAACTGGTAGCGTCTTATCAAGCTCGATGCTTATTGGCAGAGGTAAATTGGGCTTATAAACGCTGGATGTTAAATTATTACTGGAAATATCCTTGCTAGAAGAACCAATAAAACGGCAGTTAATTCGCTTGCTAATTTTTTTAATTTCCTCAAAGCCAGCATATAGACAAGTAGGCTCCAGTATTGGCCTTTCTTCTAATTGATCCAAAAGGTGATAACGTTCTTGCACCGTTAAGAAAAAAGAACTTTCGACATCAGCTAAACTATCATCAAATAAATAAGTTGTATTATCGGGAAGGTAATCACATATCAAATCAGTTCGTTCAAAAAAAAGCGGTAAGTAGCATTCCATTCCAGACGGCCTAATCAAATTTTGCACCTGCTCAAGTATGCTACAGTCGCTCCATTTATCTTCAAACGATAGTCTAAAATTTTTTTGAAATCTTTTTATTTGATCGGTGCTTAATCTAATTTCGGTTACTGGATCGATTAAAACTCTCTCTAGGGTTCCCGTTGACCTTTGATTAGAAGGATTAAAAGTACGTATACTCTCGATATTGTCTCCAAAATAATCTAATCTAACCGGCTCAGATGAACTAAACGGAAAGATATCCACAATACTCCCTCTTACTACAAAGTCACCTACTTCCTTAACTTGCCGTTGTCTACAATATCCAAGATTGCTTAAATTTAATGCAAGCTCATTTATTAAAAAGACGTCATTAGGAGTTATTTCAAAAGAATGTCCTACAACCTCTTCTTTTGGCGGTAGCCTACTAAAAAAAGTATCTTCGTCTAATATAATTATTTGTTTTTTTTGTGCCGAAATTTTATTGAAAACGTGGATTCTCTGCGCAATCACTTGATGAGATGGACTTTGACGATCGTATGGGAGTATACCTAAAGATGGAATCTCTAAAATTTCAATATTATCGCAAAAAAACTCTAAATTTCTAACAAATCTTTCGATATTTTTTTTTGACACAACGACTGCTAGGGGGTTCGACCAATTATCAGCCGTCGAAGCTATAACACATTCCCAAGCGCCGGGAATTCTATAACAATCAGTCTCTAGCGTTGATGATTTTAAAGACAGAGTTTTTATCAATGTTTTTTCTATTAAAAAAATTTATTCGATTTTCAATTACAAATTTAAGTTAATTTGTTTAAGTTTTTTAAGAGGATCACTATCGTTTGTTATTGATCTGCCGATCACTATATAGTCAGAGCCGAGCAACATAGCTTTTTCTGGAGTCACCACTCTGCTTTGGTCATGCATGGCGTCGCCCAAAAACCTTATTCCGGGGGTTACATAAATAAACTTATCGCCCACAGATTTTTTTATTTTTCCAACCTCAAGTGCGGAACAAACTACACCGTCTAGACCAGAATCATAGGAAAGCTTTGCTAGTAATTCAACTTGTTTATCGATCGTTTTATTCAACCCGATTCGGCTTATTTCTTGACCGTCGAAACTCGTTAAAACGGTCACAGAAACTAATAGTGGAGGAGCTTTTAACCTCGCAAATGAATTAGCAACCGCTTCCATCATTATTCTGCCGCCCAAGGCATGAATGTTAACCATCCAACAACCCATGTCGGCCGCTGCCTCACATGCTTTTACCGTAGTATTTGGTATATCGTGAAATTTTAGATCAAGGAACACGTCGAAGCCCCTATCAATAAGGCTGGTTACAATCCTAGGTCCTTCTCGCACGAAAAGTTGCTTTCCGATTTTCAGCTTACATAACTTAGGATCAAGTCTCTCAACGAAACCTAATGTTTCAGACTCCGAATCAAAATCAAGGGCCAATATGATTTTTTGTGCTTTGGAATTTTTCGTTATCATAAGAACCTGCAAATGTTTTTCGAAAGTCTTCAATCTTTTCTAACTCTTGAGTATGGTTTTTTTTATTTTTCTGAAAAGAACCGCGAAGCGAACCACCTAGTCTATTAAGATTTGCCAGGAAATAACCCATAATTAGACTAATCAAAATAATTGAAGTCACGTTTGTTTCAATTTCAGTGAAGACAAATTTGATCTTTAGAGGTTGCGGATTCGATAAGTGAAAGTACAAAATAAAAATCAGTATGAAAGTAAAAACTGTAAAACCAATTATTTTAAGCAGGGCTCGAAGCATATCGATTACTCAATTAGAAGGACAATTTAATTGTTAACAATATCCAACTTATTTACTTGATTATTTACTCGCTCTCTCAATTGCTTGCCTGGCTTAAAATGAGGAACATGCTTTTCAGAAAGAGTAACTGGTTCGCCTGATTTAGGGTTTCTACCTATTCTGGGAGGACGGTAATGCAGACAAAAACTACCGAAACCCCGGATCTCTATTCTCTCACCATCAGCAAGTGACTGACTCATTAGGTCAAGAATGGTTTTTACGGCTAGTTCTACATCTTCAAGTTTAAGATGGGACTGTTCTTGTAGTAAGATTTCTATAAGTTTCGATTTAGTCATGAGCCATAACTAATTTTGGTTTGGGTGCTCTAATCGCCATCTTCTTTTGAATCTAATTGTTCCTTCATTAAGTCACCAAGAGTCGCTCTGTTTGATTGAGTTTCCGAACCGTATTCTTCTAAAGCTGCCGCTTGCTCTTCAGATTCCTTGGCTTTGACAGATAACATCACCACCCTTTTTTTTCTGTCGAATCCTGTTATCAAAGCTTCTAATGTATCGTCCAACTTCACCATGTTTTTCGCATCTTCTCCAACGTTATCATTAGATAATTCTGAACTCTTAATTACACCTTCAACACCATCGGCTACTTCAACATAAACTTGTTTCGACTCTACCGCAGTCACTTTCACGGAGACTAAGGAGCCTCGATTATTACCCTCTTGATAAATGGTAAATGGATCTTGGTCTAGTTGTTTGATACCAAGAGAAATTCTTTCCCTAGCCGCATCTACTGCTAATACCACGGCTTCAATTGGGTCTCCTTTTTTATAGTTTCTTACTGCATCTTCACCCGAGTCGTCCCAGGATAAATCAGAAAGATGTATAAGACCATCAATACCACCTTCTAGCCCAACGAAGATTCCAAAATCGGTAATAGACTTAATAACACCTGAAGCTTTATCATTTTTTTGATGATTAACGGAAAACTCCTCCCAAGGATTAACTTTGCATTGCTTCATACCAAGCGATATCCTTCTCCGCTCGGGATCAATTTCTAATACCTTCACATCGACTTCATCACCCAAATGCACCACCTTAGAAGGATGAACATTTTTATTTGTCCAATCCATTTCTGAGACATGGACGAGGCCTTCTACCCCTTCTTCAATTTCGACAAAGCAACCATAATCTGTGATGTTTGAAACCTTACCATTTAAATTAGCACCTTCTGGGAATCTGTTTGATACATCAACCCAAGGGTCCTCTCCCATTTGTTTTAATCCTAAAGAGACCCGATTAGTCTCTGAATCGAACTTCAAAACTTTTACCTTAATCTCGTCACCAACAGCCACCAACTCAGATGGATGTTTTACCCTCTTCCAGGCCATATCCGTAATGTGAAGCAAACCGTCAACACCGCCTAAATCTACGAATGCGCCGTAATCAGTTAGGTTTTTGACTAAACCTGTCATGACAGCACCCTCTGCCATCTGACTCAGCACTGATTCCCTTTCTACTGAGTTATCGCTCTCCACGACAGCACGCCTAGATACCACGGCATTATTGCGTTTTTTATCAACTTTGATGACCTTGAAGTCTATGGGTTTCCCCTCAAGATAACCCATATCTTTTACAGGACGCACATCTACCAAAGAACCGGGCAAGAATGCCCTTACACTACTCACATTGACGGTAAAGCCACCTTTCACTTTGTCTGTAATAATACCAGTGACAGTTTCCTGAGTTTCACAAGCTTTTTCAAGCTCAATCCAAGCCTTGGCTCTTTTTGCTTTTTCTCGTGAGAGTCGTGTTTCGCCATAGCCATCCTCGACTGCATCGAGGGCGACCTCGACCTCATCTCCTATATTTACATCTAAATCCCCTTTTTCATTCTTAAATTGGTCAATAGGGATTATTCCTTCCGATTTCAGACCAGCATTAACAACTACGAAGTCTGAACGAACATCCACCACGAGTCCGTTCATTATAGTTCCCGGCCTCATTTTGCTTACGATGTCGCTATTTTCAAATAATTCTGCAAAGCTTTCTGTCATTAAAATTCCATTATTATTTATCTATTTTTTCGAAACGTTTTCTTGCAAGGTTCCCCACTAGACTTGTTACCTCTTCCACTGACAAACATGTTGTATCAATTAATACTGAATCAGAGTGGGGTACAAGAGGTGATTCCAGTCGATTCCTATCTCGCTCATCTCTAACTAGAATTTCATCAATGAGTTGCGGGATTTTAACAGTGATCCCCATTTCTTTCAACTGGTTACAGCGCCTTCTTGCCCTTTCCTCAACTCCTGCGGTAATAAATATCTTCAATTGGGCATTTGGGAAGATTATTGTCCCCATGTCCCTTCCCTCCGCGACTAGCCCGGGAAATTTTACAAAATCACGTTGTTTCCCAACCAATTCATCTCTTATCTTTTTATTAATCGCTATTTTTGATGCTAAGCCTCCATGATATTCATCAGAAATTATATCGGTTATATCTTCATCTTCACAGATAACTCTCGTCCCACCTGAACATAATCTAAATTTAAATTCTGCCTCTCTAACAATTTCAAGAACTCTCGATACTTCGCTTATTGATATTCTCTTCTTTTTTGCTAAAAAAGCTGTTGCTCTGTAAATATATCCAGAATTAAGAAGATTCCATCCAAAAAGCGCTGACAAATTACAAGCAATCGCACCTTTCCCTGCGCCACTCGGGCCATCAATAGTAATGACGGGAATTAAAGGATTACTTGAACTTACCATCTTTAATTTTTCTCTATCTAACTATTAAACCAAGTGTATTTACCAATTTTAAAAAATTAGGGAAAGAAGTAGAAATTTGCTCAGTATTAACAATCCTGATTGACTCACTTGCCCTGAGACTTGCAATTATAAAAGACATAGCACAGCGATGATCACCTTTTGCGTCCACCGAACCACCAGTAAAAGTGCCGCCTTCTATCTCCATTCCGTCATGATACTGTTTAAGTTTTATCCCAAGTTTACTAAGGCCATTCGCCATAACTTTAAGCCGATCGCTTTCCTTAAACCTTAATTCCTGTGCACCTTTCAGTACTGTTACCCCTTTGGCACAAGCTGCTGCAATAAAAAAAATAGGGAACTCATCAATTGCTGAAGGAATCAAACTTGGATCTACGTTAGTCCCAACCAACTTACTTTGGTAAACTCTAATATCACCAACTGGTTCGAATTCATCAGAGATGATATTTATTTCAATTTTCGCCCCCATTTCTCTTAATATCTTTATAAGACCTGTTCTTGTTGGATTCAATCCAACATTCCTTATCAAAAGATCGCCTTGATGAGCAATTATCGCTCCCACTATTAAGAAGGCGGCTGAAGAAAAATCTCCTGGTATCGAAAAATCCACGGCTTTTAAGTGGGTATTTCCTCTCAAGGAAACTATTCCTTCTTCTGTTTTAATATCCGCGCCAAACAAGGATAGCATTCTTTCTGTATGATCCCGCGTTTGAATTTTTTCTCGAACAATAGTCTCTCCCGCACAACTAAGGCCGGCCAGTAATATAGCCGACTTTACTTGGGCGCTTGCTATTGAGGGCTCAAATTCAATCGCCTTCAGAGCATGAAAGTCAGAAATCAACACTGGTGGATACTCGTCATTCATTAATTGAATTTGAGCACCCATTTTTTCCAAAGGTTCAGACACCCTTCTCATAGGCCGCTTCTGAAGCGACTCGTCTCCAGTGAGACGGGCCGCTATTCTCATACCAGCAAGCAACCCCATCAACAACCTAATTGACGTGCCTGAGTTTCCTAGGTCTAAGTTATAATCGCCCTGAGCTAAAGACATGTTACAACCACTAATAGTTAGAGAATTTTCTGGGGCGATTTCAATATCAATACCAAAATTCCTGAATGCTCTCATTGTGGCTAAGACATCATCCCCCATTAAACAATTATTAATCCTAGATTCACCACTAGCTAAACTACCAAAAATTACCGCCCTATGAGAAATTGATTTATCTCCAGGGATAATTACTTCGCCGACAATTTTACCGCTATTTTTAGCAACCAGTTTATTATTCAATTAATGTTCCTAATTTTTTAATTTTATTTTGGCTTTTCGCGCGATATCGAGATAAGAACCTAATGCCGCTGTATCCTCACGTTCTAGCATGATTTGAAATTTATTCAAATTTTCAATAAACAATTGACACATATCTATGATATTTTTCTTGTTATTTAAAAAAATATCGACCCACAGAGCAGGAGAACTCTCAGCTACACGTGTTAAGTCTTTAAAACTACCACCAATGAAATGCTCTAGCTCTGCTACCTCTAGTGTTTGAACAGTATTCATTGCCATATAGGCCAAAACATGTGGGATATGAGATGTGGCTGCTAAAAATTTATCGTGCAATGACGCATCTATAATCAGTGGGTTAGCGCCTATATCTTTCCAGACTTCAATTACAAACTCTAAAGCGTGATTATTTGTTTCCTCCAAAGGGGTAAGCAACACCGGGGAATCTTTAAATAAATTTTCCCTAGAGTTTTCGGGTCCTGATAATTCTAAACCAGAGATAGGATGACCAGGAACAAAATTATATATTTTATGCTCTAAAAATTGCCTTGCAGTTTCGATAACTGGCTCTTTCACACTGCACACATCAGTTATTACGATTGGTTTTTTAATTTTATTAAGTTGAATAAAAATTTTCTTTAACTCTGCTGTTGGAACAGAAATAATGACCAAATCGTGGTCCATATTTTCTTCATTAATTTCTTGTATCAAATGGTCTACTAATTTATTTTTTAGCGCGAATTTAGCGCTTTGCGGGTTTGTATCAAATCCAGTTATAGCTACTTCTTTCAATGAACGTTTTAAAGATTTAGCAATCGAGCCTCCAATTAAACCAAGCCCTAAAATTCCAACTTTCAGCATGCCGTTTCTCCTGCCCCTTAAAAAGCCTAAGGGTAACTTCCAAGTATTTTAAGCATAGAGACTTTTTTGCTAACTTCTTCAAGCGCGGCATGTAACGGCTCGTCGTCACAATGCCCGACAAGATCTACATAGAAAATGTATTCCCAAAGATCTTGACCCGAAGGTCTCGATTCTATTTTTGATAAGCTGATACCAGCATTGTAAAAACTTGTTAGAACATCATAAAGCGCTCCAAACTGATTTTTTACTCCAAATGCAATTGATGTACGATCTTGTCCGGTAGTATTATTTATTTCCCCTCCCAATATGATAAACCTAGTGGTATTATTATTAGAATCATTAATGTTCGCTTCTAAGCTAGGTATCCTATATATTTCTGAGGCCTGCAAACTTGCTATTGAGGCCGATTTTTTCTCATTAAGACTTTTTTGAACAGCCGCAGAATTACTACTAACACTAACCAAATTTACATTTGGAAGATTATTTCTAAGCCAAAGTCTGCACTGAGACAAAGATTGTTGATGCGCAAAAACTGTCTCAATATCCTTTAGACTCGCTTCAGTGGAAAGCAAGTGATGTTTTATAACCAAATACACTTCCCCTATGATGTGAGCAGTGTTATTTACCAAGCTATCAAGTGATTCCGTTACAGAACCACCATATGAGTTTTCGATTGGCACAATTCCATAATCCGCATTACCTATTTCAATTGCTCTAAAAACGGAAGAAATATCACCACAGGAATGCTTTTCTATAAACTTCCCAAAATGTTTAAGCATAGCAGACTCCGTGTAAGATCCTTCGGGTCCTAAGTAAGCCACCCGAAGTTTTGCCTCTAGAGATCTGCACGATGAAATTATATCTTTGAAAATTGCCACTACAGACTGATCGCTGAGCGGCCCTTTATTCTCTTTTAAAAGTCGCCGAATAACGCTTGCCTCACGATCAGGCCTGTATACGGCACTAGGCTTGATTTGACTTTTTTTTACAAGTCCGATTTGTTTTGCTAGCTCTGCCCGCTTATTCATGAGACTCAGCAGACTGAAGTCTACCTCATCAATTATCCCTCTTAATTTATCGATTTCAGATGAATCTACCATTTTTTTAGCCCGGCAAACCGATTAATTTCAGCTCTTTATTCGTTATCGTCGGATTCTTCTAGTTCGACTATGGTCTCTAATCCAACTAGTTTTTCTGATTCACTGTCAAATTTTTGCAATCTTATGCCTTGAGTATTCCGCCCTATAATGCTAATACCTCCGACGTCTTGTCGTACTAGCATTCCTTGATTTGTGATCAACATAACTTCATCTTCTTCTCCAACCGGTGCAGCACCAACAACACTACCATTTCTATTCGTTGTCTGAATCGCTATAACACCTTTACCACCTCTGCTTCTTATTGGAAAGTCGTTATAGTAAGTCCTTTTTCCGTAACCGTTTTCGGTCACTAGCAATACTTGCTGATCCTCGCCAACAGTCAATAAGGCTATAGTTTTTGCAGAACCCTCAAGTAGAATTCCCCTGACTCCTCGCGCAGACCTTCCCATAGATCTCACGTTGCGTTCACTAAATTTCACTGCCTTACCTTGAGAGCTTACTAACATTATTTCATTGTCACCACCGGTAAGTATGGCACCTATAAGATAATCATCATCTCCAAGACCAACAGCTATTATTCCTGATGGCCTAGGTCTTGAAAAGTTTGCAAGTTCCGTTTTTTTAATTAGGCCTTTTGCGGTAGCCATAACAACATAATTGTTTTTATTAAATTCCTTAATTGGCAACACCGTTGTAATTTTTTCTCCATCACTTAATGGCAATAGGTTAACTAGAGGTTTTCCTCTTGCTGTTCTACTTCCCTGAGGTAATTGGTAAACCTTGAGCCAGAAGACTTTACCTAGATTTGAAAAACAAAGAAGCGTCTCGTGAGAATTAGCGACAAATAATTTTTCCACAAAATCTTCTTGCTTTGTTGTTGCTGCTGTCTTTCCTCGTCCACCCCTGCGTTGAGATTTATATGTATCCACTGATTGAGCTTTGGCGTAGCCCTCATGCGAAAAAGTCACAACAAGGTCTTCTTCGGGGATCAAATCTTCTGTCATAAGATCCTCTCGAATAGAATTGATTTGAGTTCTCCTTTCATCTCCAAACTGATTTTTTATGTCTACCAACTCCTCTCTAATGACTCGCATTAACTCAACCGTTTCATTAAGTATTTTCAGCAGCTCAATTATTCTTAAATTTACACTGCGATATTCATTGGTAATTTTATCTTGCTCCAATCCAGTCAACCTTTGGAGTCTCATTTCTAAAATATCTTTCGCCTGACTTTCAGAAAGATTGTATTGCCCAGATTCTGACAGAGATGATTCTAAACCAGGGTTTTGTTCAAGGATCTGCTCTCTATCAAACTGACCAATCATATCAATAACAAAGCTACCAGGAGACCAGCTTCTTTCAATTAACTTGTTTCTAGCCTCCTCCGGATTTTTTGACTGTTTAATCAAATCTACGATTTCATCAACATTAGCAAGAGCAACAGCAAGTCCCTCTAGTGTAACCATGCGATCAATCGTTTTCTTCAACTGGAAAATAGTCCTACGAGTCACCACCTCTCGTCTATGGTTTATGAAACAATCCAAGGACTGCCTTAAGTTTAAAACTTGAGGTTTTCCGTCTACCAAAGCAACAATATTTATACCGAAAACCGTTTGTAATTGGGTTTGAGAATATAGATTATTAAGAAAAACCTCTGAGTTCTCCCCTCGTTTTAACTCGATAACGATCCTCATGCCATCCTTGTCGGATTCATCTCTTAAACCATCTTGGCTAATTCCATCAAGTTTCTTCTCTCGCACTAATTCAGCAATCTTCTCAATCAATCTCGCTTTATTAACTTGATAAGGTAATTCAGTTATGACGATTGTTTGCTGGCCGTTAGATTTCTCCTCTACATTCGCTTTACCTCTTACGTAAACTCTTCCTCGACCCGTTCTGTAGGCTTCTTTTATCCCTTCAGCACCATTAATTTCACCCGCTGTTGGAAAATCTGGACCCGGGAGAAATGAAATTAATTCCTCATCAGATATATTCGGATCATCAATTAAAAGGGTACACGTATCTATTATCTCAATTAAATTATGGGGAGGTATATTAGTCGCCATGCCAACAGCAATCCCGCTTGCCCCATTAACTAGCAAATTTGGGATTTTAGAGGGAAGAACACAAGGCTCAAATTCTTTACCGTCATAGTTAGGCATAAAATCGACGGTTTCCATTTCTATATCTGACAGCACTTCTGTGGATATCTTAGAAAGCCGACATTCCGTATACCGCATTGCAGCTGGCGCATCGCCATCTATTGAACCAAAATTACCTTGCCCATCGATAAGAGTATTTCTTAAAGAAAAATTTTGCGCCATCCTAACCAAGGCATCATAGATAGCATTGTCGCCGTGAGGATGATACTTTCCCATTACATCGCCCACAACCCTCGCGCATTTCACGTATGGTCGATTCCATGCAACATTACTTTCACTCATCGCATAAAGAACTCTTCTGTGTACCGGTTTTAAGCCATCTCGCGCGTCAGGCAGCGCTCTTCCTACGATAACACTCATAGCGTAATCCATATAAGAATCCCGCATCTCGTCTTCGATATTTACTTTGGTTGTTTGAGGGAAATTTTCTTGCATTTCTGATGTAAATTACTAGTATATTTTGACGTAACGTTAAGTCAAAACTTTAACATAAAATGGATTTTTTAGCACCAAGAATCATATATTCGAACGGCACATCAAATTATTGATTTTTTCATCATTTGGAGCCAAAATAGCGCCTTTTTCCGTCACCAACACATCAATAAGGCTGCTCGGAGTCACGTCAAAGACAGGATTAAATACATTAGCCTTTTTTGGAGCAATCAGTTGGTTATTAAAATATTTTATTTCTTCTTCTTCTCTCTGCTCGATGCAAACGTCAAACCCTGATTCTGTAGCTAAATCAATAGTTGAAGTTGGAGCAACAACCATAAACTTAGCATCATGCTTCTCTGCAAGTATTGCTAAGTTATAGGTGCCTATTTTGTTTATAACATCCCCATTTAGCGTTACTCTGTCGGCCCCCACAATTATCCAATCAATACATTCACTATTCATTAAGTAACCTGCGGCACTATCGATTATTATAGTCACGCTAATGTTATCAAAAAGCAATTCACTCGCCGTTAATCTTGAGCCTTGAAGCCAGGGTCTAGTTTCCGTAGCATATATTTTTTCAATATTGCCATCCTTTGATGCTCGTCTTACAACTCCTAGTGCGGTTCCATACCCACTGGTTGCAAGAGCGCCCGCATTGCAATGCGTGATAATTGAAGAATTCGGCAAAATCAGCTCTGCGCCTATTTCACCCATTTTATAATTGCCTTCTAAATCCGAGTTATGGACGCTTATAGCTTCTTTAACTAATAAATCATAAAGATTATCTGATGGGTTTTTTTCTGCTACAGAAATCATTCTTGATAACGCCCAATTGAGATTTATTGCTGTAGGACGCGATGTTCCTAGCTTTTCCGCAGCTTTTTTCAGATATTCTAACTCACCATTCCCCTCATTTTTTTTGTAATCTTTAACCGCAAGGGCAAGCCCATATGCCGCGGTGACGCCGATAGCCGGAGCACCTCTGACTATCATCTTTTTTATAGCGTTATAAACATCACTAACGCTTGTACACGTAACATAACAAAGTTTATTAGGTAGTTCTCTCTGGTCTAATAAAACGAGCTTATTTTCATCCCAGCGTATCGGTTTCATATTATTCCATGTGGCTGTTTAAATGCTTTTTCTGTAGACTAAATATTATTAAATTTTTATTTAACTTATTTAAATTAATCCTAAGTCTTATGGCGCATAAAAATATAGCATTACACGCAGACTGGATTGTACCAATCGTTCCAGCTAATGTCTGCCTCCAGGATTATACTTTAGTGGTTAATGAAAATATTATAGAAGACATTCTGCCCACCGCCCGATGGAGTCCGGGAAAGAACGAGGATCACATTGAGGAAATTCAACTTAAAGATACAATATTAATACCTGGCCTTATCAATAGTCACACTCACGCGGCAATGTCACTTTTAGCAAATTATGCTGACGATGTTTCATTAGACGATTGGCTTTTTAATCACATTTGGCCCGTAGAAAACAAACTTTTAAGCAATAAATTTGTTAAAGATGGGACCGAATTAGCTGTCGCTGAAATGTTACTTGGCGGCACGACTTGTTTCAATGATATGTACTTTTTTGGGGAAGAAACCGCTCGAGTCTGCATAGACGCTGGCATAAGAAGCAATATAGGAATGACAATTATAGATTTCCCGTCTAATTATGGCTCATCAGCGGAGGAGTATTTAAGGAAGGGTCAAACCATGCATGATAAATTCAAAAGCCATCCGCTTATAACCACTGCCTTTGCCCCGCATGCAATCTACTCAGTATCTGAGTCAATACTATCAAAGATTGGTATTTTGGCAGAAGAGCTTGATGTCCAAATTCATATGCATATTAATGAATCCAACCAAGAAATTTCTAAATCACTTAAAGAAACCGGCAAGACGCCTCTTCAAAGATTAGATAAGCTAAATATATTAACTGAAAGATTAATGGCTGTTCACATGGTTGAAAGCAAAGAAGAAGATTTAGAGATTTTAGCCGGCAAGGGGGTTAACGTGGTCCATTGTCCGACAAGCAACCTAAAATTAGGATGCGGGATTATGCCTTTACAAAAATTTAAAGAAAAAGGGATTAACATTTGTATTGGAACAGACGGCTCAGCAAGTAACAATTCACTTAATATGCTATCAGAAGTTAAACTTGCTTCACTATTAACGAAAGGTCTAGCAAAAAACGGAAGTGTTTTAAATGCTTTCGAGGCACTGGAAATGGCGACAATTAACGCGGCCAAAGCTCTAGGGATGGCAAACCAAATCGGTAGCCTAGAGAAAAACAAATATGCTGACATAGTGGCCATCAATGTGAACAAAATAGGTTCAAGCCCGTTGTTTAACCCAGAAAGTCAATTAGTCAGCAAAGGCGGGCAAAATACAGTGACAGACGTCTGGGTGCATGGAAAAAGATTAGTCAAAAACTGCGAATTAAATACACTCGATGTCTCTAATATAATAAATAAAGCGAAACTGTGGGAGAATTTGATCAAAGAGACAATATAGATTAAACCCGCGAAGAGCTCGAGTCCCATAAATTTAAGATCTTACAAAAAAGGTCTGCTGTTCCTTCCGCGTCATACACTGCCGAATGGGCTTGAGAAGGATCCCATTTGAGTTTAGCTGAAGCCATTGCCCTTGCTAAAACAGTCTGTCCGAAGAATACACCAGAGAGAGTTGCTGTATCAAATGAACTAAAAGTATGTAAAGGAAACTTTTGAATTCTATTTCTTTTCAGCGCTTCATTTATAAAAGACAGATCAAACGAAGCATTATGCCCCGTCAAAATAGCGCGCTTACAATCAACTTGCGACAAATATTTTAATAATTTTTTTTTTATGTCTTCGAAAAACGTTTTTTCATCCACAGCAAATCTAAAAGGGTGAGTTGGATCGATTTTATTAAAATTTAACGCACTAGGATCTAAATTTGAGTTTTCAAATGGCTTAATGTGGTAATGTTCTGTTGCAACCCTTTGCCAACCTCTCAAATCATCATAATCAATAAATACAAATGCCGCTTCTAATAAGGCATCTCTATTTGGATTGAAACCACCGGTTTCTACATCGACTACAACCGGTAAAAAACCACGAAACCTCTGTGATATTTTCATCCAGAAACCTTTATCAATTTTTACAACACATAGAATAATTTGTGTATATAATCTTAATCTTTAGTCTAAAATTTTGCAATTTTATGAGAAAACGAAAATTAGGAAACAGTAGCTTATTTGTTAGTGAACTTGCAATTGGTTCAATAAATTTCGGTGGCAAAGTAGACTCAAGTCTAGCAACAAGAATTCTTGATGATGCCTATGAAAAAGGAATCAATCTAGTAGATACGTCGGAAGTATATCCTACACCTTTTTCAGAATCGAACTATGGTAAAACGGAAAAAATTGTCGGCAAATGGATCAAAAATAAAAACAGAAACTCCATTATTATCTCAACCAAAGCAGCAGGTCCAGGAGAATTTATAAATTGGATTCGTGGTGGAAAATCAATTCATAACCTTAAGAATCTGCGGTCAGCAGTAGAAGGAAGTTTGAAGAGATTGGGCACGGATTATATTGATATTTTTTCATTAAATTGGCCAGATAGAGCAATTAACAGCTCTGATATATTTTTTGAAGAGAGCCAAAAACAGAAAGATTACTCGATTGAAGAAACTAGCGATGCCCTATTGACCCTGATAAAAGAGGGGAAAATTCGCCATTTCGGGATTAGCAACGAAACTCCTTGGGGAATCTCGCAATATCTAAAATTTGGAGGTAAACACTTTATAGGAATACAAAACCCTTTTAACCTTCTTAATCGAGGGTTTGAAATTAGTCATGCGGAAATGATAGCTATGGAAAATCTTAGCCTTATTGCATATTCACCTCTTGCCGGGGGGTTATTAGTAAAAAAACGCAATAAATTTCTAACGAAAATGTCAAAAAAAGATTCATTTTGGTTAAATCGGTATCATAGCGATCAAAACTTAGTGCATATTTCAAAACTTAGACAAATTGCTAAAGAGTGCGATATTAAGATCCATGCTTTAGCTTTACAATTTGTGTTATCTTTTAATTGGGTTGCCAGCACTATCGTAGGGTGTTCAACGCTTGAACAATGCAAACAAAACCTAATAAATACTTGTATAATTGACAAAGAAATTCTTAAAAAAATTAATAAATTACATGAACAGAGGATGCCGCCTTGCAATTAAATAACAGAAGTCCCGAGAATCTTGAAGTTTCAAGCCTTACATCTATATCCCCTATAGACGGCCGGTATTTTCAAAAAAATCAGAGTTTAAGACCTTTACTAAGTGAATACGGACTGATTAAACACCGGTTGATTGTTGAAATAAAGTGGCTTCAGCATCTTGCCAAAGATAAGAACATTATTGACAACGTCAATGACGCAGAAATCCAAGATGAGTTTAATTTGATTATAAGCAAGTTCAATGTTGAAGAGGCAAAAAAAATCAAAAATATTGAACGAACTACAAATCATGACGTCAAAGCGGTTGAGTATTACTTAAGAGATACTCTACGAAAAAAACCACAATTAAAGAAGCTTGCAAATTACGTTCACTTTGGTTGTACTTCTGAAGACATCAATAACCTCGCTTATGGATTAATCATTAAAGAGGCAAGGAGTTCAATCATCCTTCCCTGCCTTACTTCTCTTTTAGAGGAAATGAAAAAAATTTCCCATGAGTCAGCGAGCATCGCAATGCTTTCAAGAACTCACGGGCAGACGGCAACTCCAACCACTCTGGGTAAAGAAATAGCAAATTTCTGTCATAGACTAGAAATACAAAAACAGCATTGGGAAGATGTAGCAGTTTTAGGTAAGTTAAACGGAGCTGTGGGCAACTTTAATGCCTTCCTTGCTGCCTTTCCAACGGTAAATTGGGAAAAAAAATGCAGACTATTCATTGAGGAACTTGGTTTATCGTTCAACCAATATACAACTCAGATTGAACCACATGATTGCATTGCCCGATACTCAAATGAGCTAAGTTTGATTAACTCGATTTTAATTGATTTTTGCCAAGACATTTGGACCTATATTTCCCTGAATTATTTTGGGCAAAAAGTAAGAAAAGATGAAGTAGGCTCTTCAACTATGCCTCACAAAGTTAATCCAATAGATTTTGAAAATGCCGAGGGTAATAGCGGAGTCTCAATAAGTCTACTCAAGCATTTTGGGCAAAAACTCGTTATCTCGAGGCTACAGCGAGATCTAAGTGACTCGACTGTAATGCGTAACCTTGGCGTAGCTATTGCCCATACTCATTTAGCTATAATCTCAATTCAAGCTGGATTGAAAAAATTACAAATTAACGAAAAAGCAATAAACGATGACTTAGTAGAAGAATGGCAACTTCTTTCTGAACCTATCCAAACTGTACTAAGAACTCATGGGATCGATGATGCATATGAGAAACTCAAACATCTCAGTAGAGGTAAGAATATAACTAGAGAGAAACTCTTCCGTTTTATTGATAGTTTAGATCTTCCAGCTGAAACAAGCAGTCGGCTCAAAGCACTCACCCCAAGCTCATATATTGGGTTGGCCGCGAAGCTTGCTAAGGAAATTTAAATCTAAAAATGCTCGTCCTTTTTAATAAAAAATTTATCCACTCTGAATCTAATTCAAAATCAACGGAATTTCATGAGTTATTTTTAGTCTGGCAGAAGCCTTCGGCCACCTGCACATCTAGTCAGATACTCGAAATAACTCGAGCAAAAAGAATCCTTACGCAAGACGAGCTAAAATTATACAAATGTTTTGTGGGCCCGAGAGCGGGAACCATTAGCCCCTGGTCCTCGAAAGCCACTGAGATATGCAAAAACAGTAATTTCCATGATTGCGAGAAACTAGAGAGGGTTTTTGCTTCAAAATTAAGCCCAGACAAAATTAAAAAACTTAATAATTTTGACAAGATGGTGAATGATTGTTTTATAAATATTCAGGAATTAGAGCGTTCTGTAAAACCAAAATGCAAGGATTTGAAAACTCAAAAAAAGCTAAAATTATTTGCTCCAGAAGATATCCCTAATTTGAACAAAAAACTTGGGCTTGCACTTTCAACGGAAGAACTAAACTCTTTAAAAGATTATCTTGAGAAAGAAAATCGCAACATTTCTGATGCTGAGCTAATGATGTTTTCACAAATAAATTCCGAACATTGTAGACACAAAATATTTAATGCACGTTGGAAAATTGATGGGGTAATAAAGTCCAAATCACTTTTCCAAATGATTCAGAACACAATGAAAAAGAATCCTAATCAGGTTTTATCTGCTTATAAAGATAATGCTGCTGTAATAAAAAACAACACATCACCTCAACTAAAAGTAAATCCCGAGACAAAGATATATTATTATGAAGAACAAGAACACAATGATGTTCTAAAAGTTGAAACTCATAATCACCCTACTGCGATATCACCGTTTCCTGGTGCCGCAACCGGTTCGGGAGGTGAGATCAGAGATGAAAGCGCTACCGGCCTAGGAGCTCGGAGCAAAGCCGGCATTGTCGGTTTTTCAGTTTCAAACCTTCGCATACCGGCGCTACCAAGAACTTGGGAACACGAGCGAGCAACTAATCCAAGATTCAGTAGTGCACTCAAAATAATGTTAGAGGCTCCGATTGGTTCAGCAGCTTATAACAATGAATTTGGACGACCGTCCTTAAATGGGTTTTTCCGCAGTTATGAAGCGTTTTCTCTAGACAGAAAAAATTACTATAGCTATGACAAGCCAATAATGCTGGCAGGCGGTATTGGGATGATTACAATGGCTAATTCTCTTAAACATAAGGTAGAACCTGATATGCTAATCGTTGTGCTAGGCGGCCCTTCTATGCTAATTGGCCTTGGAGGTGGATCTGCGTCTTCTATAACATCAGGTTCACAAGAGGATGAATTAGATTTCTCGTCAGTTCAGCGTGGAAATGCCGAGATGCAACGTCGTACCCAAGAAGTCTTAAACACAATATCTGGGTTGAAAAAAAACATTATAGAAAGTATACACGACGTTGGTGCCGGAGGGCTGTCAAACGCAGTACCAGAAATTATAAATGATTCTGATCTAGGCGGTATTATCAATCTGGACGATATACCCTCGGCTGATCCTGCCCTTTCTCCGATGGAGCTTTGGTGTAATGAATCTCAAGAAAGATACGTACTAATTATAAAAAAAGAAAATCTAAAAATTTTTCAGGATATTTGCAGACGAGAGCGAGCACCTTTTTCAGTAATTGGTAAAACCAACAAAGAAAAAAGATTGCAAGTTATTAATTCAAGAAATAAACAGACAATAATTGACTTGCCCTTAGACGTTTTATTTAAAAAAGAAACCATAGAAATTTCCTGCTACAAACAAAATGAGAAAAACTTGCCAAACGTCAACAAAACAGATGAGAAAATTAAAGAAAACCTTCTTTTAGTTTTAGGACATCCCACTGTAGCAGATAAAAGATTTCTTATAACTATTGGTGACAGAAGCGTTGGAGGATTAACCACCACTGACCAGATGGCTGGTCCCTGGCAAGTGCCAATTTCAGATTGCGCAGTTATTGCAAACAGTTTTTTCGAAAATCACGGGTCAGCGATAGCTATAGGTGAACGTGGCCCCATAGCATGTATTGACGGCCCCAGATCAGTTCGGATTGCAATCGCCGAGACAATAACAAATCTGTTGGCAGCCGATGTCAGAAGACTTAAAGATATTACAATTTCAGCTAATTGGATGTGTGCGTCTGACGAAAAAGCAGAACTACCCAAACTGTATTCTATGGTTGAAGCAATCGGGTTAAGCATATGCCCTAAACTAGGAATTAACATTCCAGTTGGCAAGGACAGTATGTCAATGAAAACAGTGTGGAAAAAAGAACAAGGTATCGGTTCTCATAAAACGATTTCTCCAACTACACTTATTTGTACAGGCACATCAAAAGTTAAAGATACTAGAAAGACACTATCGCCATCCTTAACAAAGCAAAAAGCCACGATGCTTTTACTTATTGACCTTGGGTTATCAAAAAATCGCCTTGGTGGATCTATTCTAGATCAAGTGACCACAGAATCTTTAGGAGAAGCGCCTGACGTCGATAACATAGAAAGTCTTGTAGAATTATTTAATGTGGTAAAAATGCTCCGTTCTCAAAACCTAATATTAGCTTATCATGACAGATCGGATGGCGGATTATTCACCACTATTGCAGAAATGGCATTTGGCGGAAGGACTGGGGTCTCTCTTGAAATACCTGATTCATTTTCCCTTACCTCATTTTTGATGAACGAAGAAATAGGCGTAGTGATACAAGTAGAAAGTGAAAAAATAGAACAAATCACAGAAATATTGAATTCTCAGAAAATCATTCGAGATCATTTTTATATTATTGGCACTGTACGTAATGATAAAAAAATTACAATTGAACATATGAAAAAAAACTTAACATTTCATATGCAAGATTTACTTAAAGTCTATGCTGAAACAACGATCTCTATTCAAAAAATAAGAGACAATTCAGTTACCGCGGAAGAAGAGTTGGAGAGTATCTTAGACATAAATGATCCTGGGCTATTTTTTGATCGCTCTCCTCCTTTGTCTAAATTTAATATATCATCCAAAAAAAAACCTAAACTCGGTATCCTCAGAGAACAGGGGGTAAACGGGCAGAACGAAATGGCAGCTGCCTTCACGATGGCTGGTTTTGATTGTATAGATATCCATATGCAGGATCTTATGAATCAAGTGGATTTATTAAAAAAATTAAATGGCTTGGCGCTAGTTGGTGGATTCTCTTACGGTGATGTTTTAGGAGCAGGAAGTGGTTGGGCGAATACCATTTTATTTAATACTAAATTAAAAGATGGTTTTTCGGCTTACTTTGAGAATTCTAATAACTTTACGTTTGGCGTCTGCAATGGATGTCAAACCCTTTCACAACTAAAATCTTTAATACCGGGCGCAAATGGATGGCCCACTTTTGAAAAGAATAAATCTAATCAGTTTGAGAGCAGATTAACAATGATTGAAATAATTGATAGCCCATCAATATTACTACAGAATTTAGCAGGAGTTCGCTTGCCAATTGTTATCGCTCATGGGGAAGGTAGAGTAACCAAATTGACAGAAACAACTTATGCTTGTATGAGGTATATTGATAACTATGGTAAACCGGCTGAAAAATATCCTGCTAATCCTAATGGTTCGATCGATGGTCTCACTGCGTTTACTACGAACGATGGGAGAGCTACAATAATGATGCCTCATCCTGAAAGAGTTTTTCTGAATAAGCAGTTTTCATGGCACCCTGACAAGAATACAGAAATGCAAAGTACTTGGATACAAATTTTCTATAATGCCAGAAGATGGCTAGACTAATTTCTGAGGGCACTTTCAATGAAAAACAAGGAAGGCACATTCGAAGAAGAGCTCATTAAATTCGAAAAGAAGTATCATCTACCTGAAACCCATAGGAGCACAGCGACTAATTCTAAAAATGAACACTTTGATTTTCAGATTAGTATTGACAGTATTAATGCCAACCAAATTAAAGAATCAGAGTTTGAACACGGGCTTCAACATTCAGTAATTAGAAGACTTAAACGAGGCGCTATACCTATTTTTAAAGAAATTGATATGCATGGGCTTAAATATCAAGAAGCAATAGGAGTTCTCAACGAATCAATCAAACAAATAATCGAAACAAAAACCGTATGTGTTTTATTTATCCACGGAAAAGGGTTGGGTTCAATAAATCAAACACCAATCATCAAGCCCTTAGTCAAACAATTTTTATCGTGCCATCCGCGCATCTTAGCATATACACCTGCCCCAAAAAAACTAGGGGGAGACGGAGCTACTCTGGCATTAATAAGAAGGATTAAGCTAGGGTAATTCAACTAATTTCATTTAATGAACAGATTGCAAGAGCGGCAATACCTTCACCTCGGCCTATAAAGCCCATACTTTCATTTGTCGTGCCTTTTATATTTACAAGTGAAAATGGAATGCCTAAGTCTAAGGCGATTGTCTTCCTTATATTATTAAAAAATGGACTTATTTTAGGATGCTCGGCAACAACAGTTGCGTCAATGTTATGAACAAAAAATTTATTACGAGCAATTAATTCATTAGTTTTTTTTAACAGTTGACGACTGTCGGCATTCTTAAATGAACTGTCTTTATCGGAGAAATGGGTGCCTATATCACCTAAACCGGAAGCTCCCAACATTGCATCAATGATGGCATGTAATAGAACATCACCATCACTATGGGCTTCAATACCCTTAGAATGAGAAATTCTTACCCCACCAATCATCACATGGTTACCCTCATTAAATCTATGTGTATCATAACCAATACCAAATCTCATGAAGCATCCTTATTCTTTAAACTAGAAAAAAAAAGTTCGGCTTTTTTAATATCTTCAGGATAGGTGATTTTTATATTTTCTGAAGATCCGCGAACAATGTTGACAGATTGACCCATTTTTTCAAGAGCTTGGGATTCATCTGATACTACGATACCATTTTTTAAAACTGACCTTATAGATTCAAATAATACACCATATCGAAACATTTGAGGGGTAAAAGCTTTCCATAAATTTGTCCGATCTATTGTTTCTTCAATTTGACCGTGATCGTTGATTTTTTTCAATGTATCAATAACAGGTGCCGCGAGGATTCCTCCCGTATTCGAATTTTTAAGCCCGTCTATAAGTCCTAAAATATCTTTTGTTTGAACGCACGGTCTGGCAGCATCATGAACTAGACACCAATCATCAGCTTTCGACTGTGAATCTAGAAATTTTAAACCCTCAAAAACAGATTCACATCTCGTACTACCCCCTGCTACCAGCTCTATTTGCTTAAAATTTTCCTTCAAAAAGGAACATTTTTCCATGTCAGATTTTGGAACCACAACTACTAATTTTTTAAAATTAATACTGTTGAGCAACGCATCGATAGAGATTTCTAATAATGATCGCTTGTTAATCTCTAAGTATTGCTTCGGAGTCCCTGAGTTTAACCGGGCTCCCGAGCCTCCAGCAGCAACGATACCAAAAAAATTAACGGCTGATTTTTGATTTACTGGTTTCAAGGACTTCCTCCTTAAAAAAAACTTCATTTTTCTGTATCAAACCAAGTTTCTGTCTAGCTTCGTGCTCTACGGCCTCAAAGTCTTCAATCAGACTGGTGACCTTATCTTGTATCTTTCGATTTGCCGTCTGGAGAGCAAGCATAGCTATCTGTAGCTCCTCTTTCTCTTCCTTGAGCCTATTCAGTTGGCTATATCCATTTTTACCAAGAAAACATGAGTACCCTAGAAATATAATTGATAGAGAAAGAAAAAATATTATAAAATTAAGCTTCATTTTTAAAAATTTCAGACCCACTAAATCCGCAATTTTCACCTAGCATATGCTCAATCACTAGAAGCCTGTTGTATTTTGATAATCGATCCGATCTTGACATCGAACCAGCCTTAATTTGCGTTACCGCTGAGGAGCAGGCTAGATCCGATATTGTGTTATCCTCTGTCTCACCCGACCTGTGAGAAACAACTACCTCAAAATTGTTCGCCTTTGCCAACTGAATTGCTGACAAAGTTTCTGAAAGCGTTCCTATTTGATTAACCTTAATTAAAATAGAATTTGCCGATTTTTCGGAGATTCCTTTTTGCAAAAATTCTACATTAGTAACAAATAAATCATCACCAACAAGTTGTGTGTGATTCCCCAATAAAGAGGTTAACTTCCGCCACCCGGTCCAATCATTTTGGTCCATGCCATCTTCTATAGATACAATCGGATAGTTTTTTACCATTTCTGACAAAAACTGACACATTTCTTCAGAATTTAATTTTAATCCTTCTGAATCAAGATGATAAAAATCATCTTTATAAAATTCAGAGCTGGCAACGTCTAAAGCAATAGAAATATCTTCACCTGGAGTGTAACCTGCGCTCTCGATCGAATCTAAAATTAGACTTAAAGCCTGCTCATTACTGTCTAGATTCGGTGCAAAGCCACCTTCATCCCCTACTGCTGAGCTCATCCCCATTTTTTCAATCAATAACTTTAAATTCTGAAAAACTTCGGCGCCGTAGCGTATAGACTCAGAAAAGGAACTTGCCCCATGCGGCACAATCATAAATTCCTGAAAATCTATATTATTGTTTGCATGCTGACCTCCATTAATTACATTCATCAGAGGAACGGGTAGAAAAAAATCCTCCCTATCCCTGTTTAGATTCTTAAACAAGGCAGTTTTATTTGCATTAGCCGAAGCATGGGCAACAGCGAGTGAGACTGAAAGAATAGCGTTTGCCCCCAGAATTTTTTTATTCGGAGTGCCATCCAATGCGATCATCAATTGATCGATATGGTCCTGTTTATGTACTTCTAATCCTTTTAAAGCAGGTGCAATCTTTTGTTTCACATTGCCTACCGCTTTCAACACACCTTTGCCGTGATATCTAGTTCTATCATTATCCCTCAGCTCAAATGCTTCTCGTTCTCCAGTACTCGCGCCCGAAGGCACCATGGCAACTCCAATAATTCCGCTATCTAGTAAAACAGTCGTTCTAATAGTTGGGAATCCTCTTGAATCTAAGATTTCAAGCGCATCGATATCAATTATTTTATCCATCTGATAGTTATTTTACCTCATTAATAATTTTATGAATTCTTTGCTTCGTTTATTTTTTTTAATGAAATTAACAAAGGCTCCATCTGATCTAAAAACCAAGAGTTTGGCCCATCACTCAAAGCCTTATCTGGCTCAGGGTGCGTCTCTATAAAAAGTCCATCAACTCCAACCGCAACCGCAGCTTTCGCTAAATATGGAACAAAATTTCTTTGTCCATCAGATGAACTCCCCTTTCCGCCAGGTAATTGGACTGAATGTGTCGCATCAAAAACAACTGGGCAATTCGTATCTCGCATAATTACTAAACTTCTCATATCCGAAACAAGGTAGTTATAGCCAAAGCAGGCGCCCCGCTCACATACCATAATGTGTTGATTACCAGTTGATGAAGCCTTTTCAACAACGTTTGCCATATCCCAAGGCGCAAGAAATTGACCTTTTTTTAAGTTAAGCGGCTTGCCTACCGAAGCTACTTTTAAGATAAAGTCGGTTTGTCTACATAAAAAAGCAGGTGTTTGCAATACATCAACTACTGAAGCTACCTCGTCAATTGGCGTATCTTCGTGAACATCAGTTATTACAGGTATATTATAATTTTGTCTGACACTCTCCAAAATTTGCAATCCTTTTTCGATTCCAACTCCCCTGAAACTTTTTGATGAACTCCGATTAGCTTTATCAAATGAAGCTTTGAATATGAAATCTATTTCTAGAGCAGAAGTTATTTCAACAAGCGTTTCTGCTGTCCTAGCAACTAAGCTTTCATCCTCGATTACACATGGGCCCGATATTAAGAAGAACCCATTCTTTTTACGTCTCTCCTGGTTAAAAAACTTAGTGATCATTTTAGTCATGTCTACTCTCTTTTCTGCTTTTAGCCGCGTTGATAAAAGAAGAGAACAATGGATGTCCATCTCTTGGCGTTGATGTAAATTCTGGGTGAAATTGGCATCCAACAAACCATGGGTGATCCAATAGCTCAACTACCTCAACTAAGCTATCATCAACCGACTTGCCTACAACTTTTAAACCAGCTTCATTTAATAATTTTGTATAGTAATTATTGAATTCATACCTATGACGGTGACGCTCCTCAATTATATTTTTTGAATATGCCTCTGCTATCAAACTATCAGAAACTAATTTACAGGTCTGAGAACCAAGTCGCATAGTCCCTCCAAGATTATCCGAGCTGGTTCTTACTTGTTTCTTTCCTGCTGGATCCTGCCACTCGGTTATCATAGCTATCACTGGATGCGGAGTTGAAGGATCAAATTCTGTACTATTGGCATTTTCGAGCATGGCGATATTTCGTGCTATTTCTATTACCGCTATTTGCATGCCAAGGCAAATTCCAAGAAAAGGAATTTTTCGCTCTCTGGCGTATCTTACTGCATGAATCTTACCTGGAATTCCTCTTTCGCCAAACCCTCCAGGTACTAAAACAGCATCCACATCGTAAAATTCTTTATCACAATCTGACCCTATTGCTTCTGCGTCTAAATAGGCAATTTCAATTTTCGTCCTAGTTTGAAGTCCTGCGTGAATAAGCGCCTCAGTGAGAGACTTATATGCCTCCGTAAGGTTCACATATTTTCCTACCATTGCAACTTTTATAGTAGATTCATTATTTTTAAGTCCGTCGACTACTCTACTCCAACTACTCAAGTCTGCCGATCCAGCTTCCAAGCCTAATTTCTCAATTACGATATCATCTAAGCCTTCTTTATTTAAATTAAGCGGGATTTCATAAATGCTTTCAACGTCCTGAGCTGAAATTACAGCCCTCTCTTCAACGTTAGTAAATAAGGCGATTTTTCGTCTTTCGGTTGGAGCGATAGGGGCAGTTGCACGACAAAGCAAAATATCTGGTTGAATTCCAATTGATCTCAGCTCCTTTACTGAATGTTGTGTGGGCTTAGTCTTGATTTCACTGACTGTTGCGAGATGGGGCACCAAAGTAACATGGATAAATATTGTTCTTGTTGGACCTAACTCAATGCGCATTTGACGAATGGCTTCAAGAAAAGGAAGAGACTCTATATCTCCAACGGTACCGCCTATTTCCACAATCGCAATTGGTGCTTGTCCAGCCCCTAATCTTATACTAGATTTAATTTCGTCGGTTATATGTGGAATAACTTGAACCGTGGCGCCAATATAATCCCCTTTTCTTTCTTTTCGGATGACATTCTCGTAAATTTTACCAGCGGTGTAATTACTTGAAGCCGAAATAGTAGAGCGAACGAATCTTTCATAATGACCAAGATCCAAATCAGTCTCTGCTCCATCGCTTGTCACATAGACCTCACCATGCTGGAAAGGGCTCATTGTTCCTGGATCAACATTAATATATGGATCCATTTTTACCATAGAAATTTCTAAATTTCGATTTTCCAAAACCGTGCCTAGGGAAGCGGCGGCAATACCTTTGCCTAAAGACGACACAACTCCTCCAGTCACAAAAATATAGCGACAATTATCACCCACTTAATCACCGGCTTCTTAAAATTTTAATCATTTTATTATAATTTTATTTCAAGATAAAACTTTTAAAATGTTTGAAGCGGCAGTTACATTTACATGAGAAGGCACCTCTTCAACAAATATATCCTTTACTTTTACTCCCTCTAATAGGAGAGCAAAACGCAAGCACCGCAGACCTAAACCAAATTCCGAAGCATCCCACTCAAGCCCCATTTTTTTTATGTAATCTGCATTTCCATCTGCAAGCATTTTTATTTTATTTTCCGGATCAGTATTTTTTGACCAATTATCCATTACAAAAATATCATTGACTGCAATACATCCGATTAAGTCTATCCCCAGTTTAGTAAAGTTTTCATATTCTGAGGCATACCCTGGAAGATGTTTAGCTGAACACGAAGGAGTAAAAGCACCCGGCACTCCAAATATAATCGACTTTTTATCCCCTAATAACTCAGAAACAGCTGTCTTCTTTGGAGCAGCTTCCTCCATAACCATCACGGCGCCATCGGGCAAATTATTTCCAGCTTTAATCATTTTAACCTTCCTTTTTAATTAAAAACTAAATCAATCATCACTCATTCATTTGAGAAAAAAGATCAGTAACTGTTTCACCAGTATTTTTATAGCCTTGGTTCCTATCCACGGAACGTGTTTTACTTAACCTAAACAAATACTCATTAGTTACATCTCCCGTTACATATTCACCAGTAAAACATGATTGCTCAAAGGCAAGAATTTCTGGATTTCCTCGTTGAGCAGCCGAAACAAGCGAGTCTAAGTCTTGGTATACTAAACCGTCAGCACCTAATGTCTTGCAAATTTGTAAATCATCTCTGTTATAAGCAACTAATTCCTCGCTCGTTGGCATATCAATACCATAAACATTAGGAAATCTGACCGGTGGGGCAGCCGAGGCAAAATAAACTTTATTTGCTCCAGCCTCTCTTGCCATCTCTATAATTTGTTTGGACGTAGTTCCTCTGACAATGGAGTCATCCACCAACAATACATTTTTTCCTCTAAACTCAAGATCTATTGCATTTAGTTTTTGTCTGACGGATTTTTGTCTTTGCGCTTGGCCAGGCATTATAAAAGTCCTAGCGATATATCGATTCTTTATGAAACCCTCCCGATACTTAATCCCAGTAATATTTGCCAACTCTAAGGCAGCAGTTCTAGCGGTATCGGGTATTGGAATAACAACATCAATGTCATGAGAAAACCAATTTTCAACAATTTTATTAGCTAGGGACTCCCCCATTCTCATTCGAGCTTTATGTACAGAAATCCCGTCGATAATAGAGTCAGGTCGCGCGAAATATACATGCTCAAAGATACATGGATAATGACCCGACCTTACAACACACTGCTGAGAAAATATTTCTCCCGCCATATTAATAAAAATGGCCTCGCCAGGCCTAATATCCCTAACAAAATTAAAACCCAAAGTATCAATTGCGACACTTTCTGAGGCAATCACAAACTCAGGTCCAATATCCGTTTCTCTTGAACCATAAGAAATTGGTCGAATACCATGCTTATCCCTAAATGCCACAATACCAACCCCGGTAATCATCAAAACAACAGCGAAAGCTCCTGCGCACCTTTCATAAACTCCCGTGCATGCTGTAAATATGTCCTCTGGCTGGATATTGACATTATTAATTCTATAAAGCTCATGAGCAAATACATTCAAAAGAACCTCTGAATCACTATCAGTATTAACATGACGTAATTGATCAAAAAATAAATCTCTTTTGAGCTCGTTTGTATTAGTTAGGTTACCGTTGTGGGCCAGCGCTATTCCGCATGGGGAATTGACGTAAAAAGGCTGGGCTTCTGAAATCGAGGATACGCCCGCTGTTGGGTATCTCACATGGCCAAGTCCCATGTTGCCTTTTAGATTCAGCATATCATCGCTACTAAAAACGTCCCTTACAAGACCCTGATTCTTTTTTAAAAAAACTCTTTTTTCATCGCTAGTTGCTATGCCGGCAGCATCCTGTCCTCTGTGTTGAAGTACAGTTAACCCTTCAAACAATAATTGGTTAACCTCATCCTTCCCAGCGATAGCTAAAATTCCACACACTGTTTTTATACTCTAAATTAATTGTTCGTAAATTGTTTTCTTATAGCTTTCTAGCAAATGATAACCTGTTTTTGTCTTCGATTTTATCCACCAATCTCCTTGAAAGCCTGTAAAATCTAAGATAAAAGCAACAAAAACTATCATTATTATCCCCTTAGTCAGCCCGAATAAACAACCCAATAACCTGTCTAAACCGCCAAGAGGTGATTCTTTAACGATCTTACTCACCCAATTGGTTATTATACTCATTATTAGTAAGCCTGTTGCAAAAATAATCACAAAAGCAACGATAAAAGGTAAAAAATCGCCCGGCAAATATCCTTGCACTTGAGTCGCAAGTCCACCATAGTGCATATATGCTACTACAATACAGAGGATCCAAGAAAATACTGACAAGAGCTCTCTAATAAAGCCTCGGATTATGCCGAGCAGAGAAAAAAGAAGCAAAACAAATAAAACAATAGTGTCAAAGGTTATAGTCATCAAAAACTCTAGTTGGTTGCACCTACCACTTTTATAAGGATACCTTTAATTTGGTATTCAAACTCAATCTCTTTCAATATTTCGTTTGCTTTTTGTTTGCTTTTAAAAGGACCAAGCCGGACTAACCCTTGATCAGACTGAATATCCGTTTGGCCAACCTTTCTGGGAAAATAACCATCTAAAATTAAATTATCATAAAACTTGCTTGCATTCGTTAATTCACCAAATTGAATAACCCACGATTCTGATTTGAATAGATTTGCGGTCTGTTCTGAATCCTTAGATTTCGATCGTGCCAATGTTTCATTGAGCTCCTGCAACAAATACTCAGAATTAGTAAGCTCTTTTTTTTGCTTTAAAGGCGCTACAAATATCTGATCACTTTGATTTTTATTTTCATCGAGACCGACCTCGTCAGTAGTAGCATCTTTTTGTACAGGGTTTTCTTCGAGTGATCCTCTATCTTTATACTCAAGAATAATTGGAATCAAAATAACAAAAAAAGAAACCAACGCAATAGATCCTACCACCCTATGTTTTAAATTATCTTTATCCATCTATTTTGCTTCAATATTTTCCAAGACGTTTTTTACTACAACAAATGATCCGGCAACCAAAACTCTTTCTTCGTTAATTCTTAGATTTATTGCGTCCACAGCATCAGACGTGGATTTAAAAATAAATATATCTGTATGACTGACTCCAAGTTTTTTCAGCAACGCTTCTATCTCGCTAACAGACCAAAAATTGGCCTCATTAAAATCCGGAAGAAACCATAAATCTACCAAACCTATTAATGGCTCAAAAAAATCTTGCAAGTGTTTCGTCTTTTGGAGACCAAAAACTCCCAAATTATTGATAGCCAAAGGGAGCTTTTTTACAGACTTAACTAGATTTACACAAGCTTGATTGTTGTGGGCTACATCGATCACCCATTCTTTATTTTTGCAGTTGAAAACTTGAAATCGCCCTCTTAAACTTATTGCATCTAACGCTTTCTGGGTTTTTTCTTGCTCGAGTTCAATCTTTAGTAATTCTACCACCTTTAATACACCGCTCAAATTCCGCAATTGATAGTCAGTTTTTATTAAAGAATTATAACTCCCCTCAATCATCATATTATCCGTCCACCACTGCCAACTTGTTTCATCTTCTGTGATATAAAAATCAACTCCAAGAGCATGCAGAGTAACTTCATTATCTTTAGCAAATTCAAATATGGAGTTTGTTATATTATAGTCTGAACAAACCGCATGCTTTCCTTTTCTCATTATTCCTGCTTTTTCAAAACCAATCTGTTCTCGACTATCTCCTAGGAACTCGGTATGGTCTATATCAATTGCCGAAATGAGCGCGACATTTGCATCTATGCAATTCACTGCGTCTAATCTGCCCCCAAGTCCTACTTCTAGAATAATAAAATCCAACTTCTGTCTCGAAAAAAAATAGATGGCAGCAAGCGTTAAATATTCAAAAAAGGTTAATTCAGCAGATTTCTTATTTTCGGCAATCTTGGCAAAACTTGATATTAACTGGCAATCTGTAATTTCCTGCCCGTTAATTTTTATCCTTTCATTTATTTTATGAATATGAGGTGAAGTGTAAGTTCCCACCTTATAACCATATTCAAGCATGATCGCCTCCAGCATTGCGACACTAGAACCTTTGCCGTTGGTGCCTCCAACGGTCACAATCTGTTTAATATTTTTTAAACAATCTAACGAAGTGAGTAATTCTTTGCATCTATCTAAACCGAGTTGAATACCCGGTATGCTTTCCTTAGTGATTTTTTTTAACCAATCATCTAAGCTCTCTGTCATAAAGCACTCTCTTACTTAACTGATAAAAGAAATAAATTATTTGTAAAGTAAACTAATTAGTTTCGCTATTGAACTTCTCAAGTCTTTTCGATGCACTATCATATCGATAGCGCCGTGCGTAAGTAAAAATTCGCTTTTTTGGAATCCTTTTGGAAGTACTGCACCCACCGTTTGTTCGATTACGCGAGGACCCGCAAAACCTATAAGTGCACCGGGCTCAGCTATAATTATATCGCCAAGCATTGCAAGGCTTGCCGATACACCTCCTGTTGTTGGATCAGTCAATACACTAATAAAAGGGACTCCTTTCTCTTTTAGTTGATCGACAGCTGAGCTCGTTTTGGCCATTTGCATTAACGAAACAAGCCCCTCCTGCATTCGCGCTCCTCCACTTGAGGAGAAACAAATAAAAGGTCTTTCCTCCTTGATAGCAAACCAGATGGCTTGAACGAACTTCTCTCCAACCACCGATCCCATTGAGCCACCCAAAAAGCTGAATTCAAAAGCAGCCACAACCACATCTATACCATGCAAGGTTCCTTCCATCACAACCAAAGCATCGTTCTCACCAGTATTTTTTTTTGCTTGGGTTAATCTATCTTTGTATTTTTTTACGTCTTTAAATTTTAGGAAATCTAAAGGTAATACATCTGACGCAAGTTCAGATGTAGATTCAACATCTAAAAAATAGCTTAATCTTTGCCTAGCACCAATTCGCATATGATGACTACATTTGTTACATACAAATTGGCAGCGCTCTAATTCAGGTTTATAGAGCATAGCTCCACAATTTTTACAGTTAACCCATATACCCTCAGGTATATTTCTTTTTGACGCTCCTTCAACCCTAATTCTAGCTGGAATTAATTTTTTGAACCAATTCATAATTTTATTTCACAACACTGTCTATAGACTTACGTAACCCTAACACAAAGGAAGCCAATGAAGACAAGCACGAACTTTTATCATTAGATTTTTCAATGATTTCTATTAATGCGCTCCCAACTATAACGGCGTCTGCACTCACCGCAGCCTCTTGTGCGTCCTCATTTTTTTTAATTCCAAATCCGATTCCTATAGGAATATTAACAGCTTCTTTTGCTGCTTCAATATTTTCTGAAATTTCCTTCATTTGAATCCCCTTATCACCTGTCACACCTTTAACTGATACGAAATAAATAAATCCGCTTGCCAGTTTTTTAATCACGTTAACTCGAGACAAGCTAGAGTTTGGGGCAACAAGGAATATCTGACTCAAATTAGCTTGACTCAAATACCCATTAATTTGCGTCGCTTCTTCCGGAGGTAAATCAACAATTAAAAAACCATCTACACCCGCATTTTGAGCCTCGAGTGAGACCTTTTCAAAACCTTTTTGCTCAAATGGGTTTAAATAACCCATCAAAACAATAGGTGTCTTAGAATTTTTATTTCTAAACCTGCCTACCAACTCAAATATCGAGTTCAGATCAATTCCATTATCAAGTGCCCGTTCACTCGCCCTTTGAATAGTGGGTCCATCTGCTATTGGGTCCGAAAAGGGAACTCCAATCTCAATAATATCTGCGCCACTTTCAACAAGAATATTCATATATTCAAGAGTTGAATCAATGTCAGGATCTCCCGCAGTGATATAGGTAATTAGACCCTTACGTCCTGACTCCTTCAGTTTTTCAAAACAGTTATCTATTCTACCCATCAGACTCAAACCTCCAAAGAGATGCCTTTTATGTCAGCAACAGTAAAAAGATCTTTGTCACCTCTTCCGGATAAATTGACAACAATAATACTTTTTTTGCTTGTGTTCCGAGCCAATTGTTCCGCTTCCGCCAAAGCATGACTTGTCTCGAGAGCTGGAATTATTCCTTCGTAAAGACACATATTATCAAAGGCTTTTAGTGCGCTTTCGTCATCCACGGTTGTGTACTTTACCCTGCCTTGATCTTTCAACCAAGCGTGTTCAGGGCCTACTCCGGGATAATCAAGCCCTGCTGACACCGAATGAGTAGGATTGATTTGTCCAAGCTCATCTTGCATTAAATATGTTCTATTACCATGCAAAACACCGGGAGAACCAGCTGAAAGCGGAGCAGAATGTTTTCCTGTTGACACCCCATAACCGCCCGCTTCTACACCTATTAATTTAACAGATTTTTCATTAATAAATGGATGAAATATTCCAATTGCATTCGAACCACCGCCAACACATGCGACTACAGCATCAGGCATTCTTCCAAGTTGTTCCAAACACTGGTGCTTGGTCTCTTGCCCAATGACGGCTTGAAAATCACGAACTATTTTAGGATAAGGATGTGGGCCAGCTACGGTCCCGATTATATAATATGTGTCATCAACATTTGTTACCCAATCCCTTAATGCTTCATTAAGGGCGTCTTTGAGCGTTTTAGAACCAGAGTCAACTGCTTTTACCTCCGCCCCAAGCAGTTTCATTCTGAATACATTAGGTGATTGTCTTTTAATATCTTCGCTGCCCATATAAATGCAACATTTCATCCCCATTCGCGCCGCAATAGTTGCAGTTGCTACACCGTGCTGACCTGCCCCGGTTTCGGCAATAATTCTTTTTTTTCCCATTTTTTTTGCAAGTAATGCTTGACCGACAGTATTATTTACCTTGTGAGCACCCGTATGATTAAGGTCTTCTCTTTTTAAAAAGATCCGTCCGCCACCGCATTTTTCCGTTAATCTTTCAGCAAAATATAAGGGCGTCGGCCTGCCGACGAAATAAGCCAGATCATGGCGCAATCTCTCAATAAACTCATCATCTTTTACAAGAACATTATAAGCTTTCTCAAGATCAGATAATGGTCCCATCAACGTTTCAGATACAAAACGTCCCCCATAATTTCCAAAATGTCCACTTTCGTCGGGAAGACTATATTCCGTTTTTTGCCATCCATCGCTCGGGTTTTTCAGCATCTAATCCATCCTCCTAACTTTTTCAATAAAATCATGCATAAGCATTTTACTCTTCTTTCCTTTTTCTTGCTCCACTCCAGAGCATACATCAACCGCGTATAATTCGGGGGTTTTTATGGCGTCCTCAATGTTTTCTGCTCTGAGCCCGCCGGCAAGTATGATCGGCTTAGCTAAGTCTTTTGGAATTAAATTCCAATCAAACACTTGCCCCGTTCCTCCAAAGCTATCTGATATTTTTGTGTCGAATAAATAAGCTGACGCATTCTCATATTGAGCGGCCTTTTTTTTAATATCAGTTTTTGCATCAACGCTAATAGTTTTTATCCAAGGCAAACCAAAAATACTACAAAATTCAGAGCTCTCATCCCCGTGAAACTGAAGTGTATCAATTCCTACATTCTTTATACAATTCTCTACAATGTCCCGTGAAGGATTTACAAAAAGCCCAATTTTCGCAACAAAGGGTGGAATTGTAGAAACAATAGCTCGCGCATCCGTGAATTCGATAAATCTAGGACTTCCTCGAAAAAAAATAAATCCCAAAGCATCTGCACCAAATTTTACCGCGTAATGGGCATCCTCGAGGTTTGTTATTCCACATATTTTTATTTTAATTTTTTTCACTACAACTACACAAAGCTTTACCACCAAAAGAAACAATTGATAATCAGTTAGATATCCTTGATAAAATAATTTATAAAACTATCATCGTCAAAAGGTAAAATAAATTCGGCCGGATATCTTACTTGAGATAAATATAAGCCGTCGGAAGGTGCTGTGGCGCCAGCAAAAGTCCGATTCTTAGATTTAAGTACAAATTCAGCCCAATCAATTTTTTTTCTCTTTGACCCTATCTCAATCAGTGTGCCAACTAGGTTGCGAACCATCTTCTGCAAGAAACTGTTCGCTTCCACACTTATGCTAATTATATCATGCTTTCTCTCAATCTTGATTTCAAAAATCGTTCTTTTAGATGTTTTTGATTGACAACCCTTTGATTGAAAAGCTGCAAAATCATTATCTCCGATCCAATAAGTAGACGCATCCCGCATCAAATTTTGATCTAAAGCAAAAGGAATCCAGGTCAATCTTCCGTCGAAGAGCGCCGAACGATTATGGTTGTTATGGATAAAATAAGTATATTTACGCGCAATGGCTGAATAACGAGCATGAAAGTCTCTTGCAGTCTCGGTACACCATCGCAACCTTATATCCCTAGGTAGATACGAATTTACACCTCGAACCCAAGCAAAATTCTCTCTATTTACTGTTGTATCGAAATGGATCACCTGACCAAAACTATGGACCCCACTATCCGTTCTTCCAGCACATTGTACGCTAATATTTTCATTAGCAACTCGTGTTAAAGCTGATTCCACTTCTGACTGAACTGTTCTTACACCCCTCTGAGATTGCCAGCCGTGATATCCTTGACCCATATATTCAATAGCACAAACCAAACGTTTCATATTGAAACCTATTAAAATTAATTTTTGCCCATATCTTTATCATCTCTTTGACTCGAATCGTTATTAATACCAATATCAAGATCAATATCTAAATCTAAATCTGCGTCTATAGATGGGGTTTCCTTAGCAAGTTTGTCATTTAACTCGCTTTTAAATGCCTGGTATTTTTCAGTAACACGCTTCCATTCATCAGTTTCAGGATTGAAAAAATCTCGAACCTTTGAGTAATGGCTTTCAAAATTGTGAGCTTCACAGCTATCTTTAAATATCTTTAACAACAGAATATGCAATTCCACTGATTTAGGAAATTTCTCCAACGCGCTTTTGCTCTCTCGAATCGCATCCTCATATCTCTCATACGCAAGATAAGAGTTAATAGATAGAATAATTTGAGGGTCAGGTTGAGAATCTGCCCTTCGATTGTCAGCACCTTCCCTATTTTGTTTTCTACTAACACTACCTAGTGACTTTGGGTTTTTGGTGCTTTCTGAAACGGTAGGTTTTTCCTTGGTTTTATTATCACTATCTTCGTTCGCATAGTTAATATCCATTTGTCTGATTCTAGCCTTACTCTTTTTAAAAAGTACAAACCCAATACCAACCGCTAATACAAAGAAACTACCCAAAAGCAAATAAAACCACAAGTTTACAACTTCTTTTGAATCCGAAGAATTCAAAACTGGAGAAGTTAAATTCTTCTCAGAGTTTAATTTTAAAGACCTTATTTCAGCCCTCATCTTTGCAAGCTCTTCAGATTGTTCATCAAATTTTTTCTCCAGCAAGCTCATCGCTTCCTGAGAACGCTCAAGTTGAATTTGCAAATCATTATCTGGTTTTCTGGAAACTGACTGCTCTAATTTTAGTAATTTTTCATTTTTGCCATTTTCTAAAGCGTTCGTTTCACCAGAACTAAGAACCTTAAGTGCCTGCTGCTCACCATACTCAGAATTAATAATCAAATTTTTATCTTGAAAATAATTTTGATTTTTCCAGTCAGCATATTGTTCTAAAAATAATTTTTTCGCCTCTTCTGCACCTAAAGAGACTATTGTTTCAGTATCCGGAATTACTAATTCTGAATCCCTTTTCAGCCTATTAATATTTTCACCAAGAAATGCACTAGGATTGAGGCGATATATCGCAATCATCATTTGTTCAATTGAAAATAAATTATCCTGCTGAAAACGTTCCGCAATCGACCAAACAGTATCAGCCGACTTTACTTTAACCAAATAATTCTCTCCAGAAATAGTTTTCAACAAAGTTGGAGGCTCAAGCAAAATATTAAAAATTCGAGAAACACTCATTCCATCCCTAATGAGCTCTAAACTAAGTTGAATAAAAGGCTCTCTTATGTTTTGTCGAGTAGTAACTAAAACAATTTTTTTATCCTTTGTTCTAGAAACTATTTTACTATCAAATTCCATGATATTTTGACTACCAAATTCTGAGTCACTAATCGAAGTAATAATACTATACCGTTCGGTTGGTAAACTTTGCGAGTTATCCGTAATGTCCACCCGAAACTGAAGAGGTTGATTTAAAAAAGAAAAAGTCTTTGGGTTCTTGAAACCCAAAGCAAATACATGGCTTGTCAAAAAGAAAAGTAAAAACACATAGAGTACGAAATGAGGACGCCGACTGAACCGAGACATGCTAATGGTTACTCAAATATTTGGATATTAAAATTTCTGCTATTTGTATACTATTCAGGGCCGCTCCTTTTCGAACGTTATCAGCAACGATCCAAAGATTAAGGCCATTATCCATAGAGATATCTCTTCTAATTCTTCCAACGTATACTGCATCACTCGCAGCTGCGGTAACAGCAGCTGTTGGGTATTGACCTTCTTGATTATCTGGGAACACGATTAAACCCGGACTCTTTTCCAGAAGAGAAATAACATCCGACATTTCAAATTTTGTTTTTAACTCTAAACTAACAGCCTCCGAATGACCAAAGAAGACGGGAACGCGAACGGTAGTCGCATTTACTCGAATAGAATCATCCCCTAATATTTTTTTCGTCTCCCAGACCATTTTCATCTCTTCTTTGGTATATCCGTTATCCATGAAATGGTCAATCTGAGGTATACAATTAAAAGCAATCTGTTCGGGGTAAATATTTTTTTCGATAGTTTTTGCGTTAAGTAAGCTGCTGGTCTGAAAAGCTAGCTCCTCAATTCCTGAGCGGCCACTACCCGATACAGATTGATAAGTAGCGACATTGACTCTTTTTATCCCATATTTTTCATGAATAGGCTTCAACGCAACGACCATTTGTATGGTAGAACAATTAGGGTTTGCAATGATATTCGTTTTTTTAAATTGTTGTATATCAGAACTATTCACTTCGGGTACTACAAGAGGAATATTAGATTCATAACGAAAAGCAGAAGTATTATCAATAACCACACAATTAGCGGCAGCGGCTTTAGGAACGTATTCTTTTGATATGTCACCACCCGCTGAAAAAAACGCTATGTCAACGCTCTCGAAATCAAATTTTGATAATTCGGAAATTTTTACAGTTTTTTCACCGGAAACTATAGTCTTGCCTGACGATTTTGAGCTAGCAAGAGCAAAAATATTTTTTATCGGAAATTGTCTCTCATTTAAAATTTCGATTATAGTCTCTCCAACCTGGCCAGTGGCTCCCACAACCGCAATATTGTACTTAATTGAATTATTATTCATCGTAAAGACCTCGAAGTTTTTCAACTATTTTTTTGGTCAATTCATTTGTGCCTATAACTTTCCCATCCTTTATAGGAATATCTTTAGTACAAAATCTATCCTCTATCACTGAGTTTATTGAACTCGCGATCGTTTGAGCCGCTTCCAATTCATTTAAACTATATTTAAACATCATAGCTACGGACATAATCATAGCAATGGGGTTGCAACAATTCTGTCCAGCAATATCTGGTGCAGAACCATGTACAGGTTCAAAAAGACCTTGCTTTGAGTCATTGAGTGAAGCAGAGGGCAGCATGCCAATTGAACCTGTTAGCATTGCCGCAAGATCAGACAATATATCACCGAACATATTTTCAGTAACAATTACATCAAACTGCTTAGGCTCGCGAACTAATTGCATCGCAGCATTATCAACATACATATTACTCAATTCCACATTTGGATATTCCTTTGAAATTCTTTTAAAAGTATCTCTCCATAACTGCGATACCTCTAAAACATTTGCCTTGTCGACCGAACAAAGCTTAGAGGAACGCTTTAAAGCAACCTCAAACGACGCTCTAGCTATCCTTTCGATTTCATGGACGTTATATCGGAGCGTATTCAGGCCATAATGCTGCCCATCTTCCTCAAAAATTCCCCTAGGAAGGCCGAAGTATAATCCCCCTGTTAACTCTCTTATAATCATAAGGTCTAAATTATCAACAAGTTTAGTTTTAAGAGTTGATGTATCGGCCATACCACTCAAAACAGTAGCTGGCCTCAAGTTACAGAACAAATCCAATTCAGACCGAAGTTTTAAAAGACCAGCTTCTGGTCTATCTTTGTTTTCAAGACTATCCCATTTCGGGCCGCCGACCGCTCCGAACAAAATTGCGTCTGACTTTTTAGCCAGGTTTAAAGTTTCCTCTGGAAGAGGTGTGCCAGTTTGGTCTATAGCGCTTCCTCCAACTAAGCCTTTTTCAATTTCTATATTTAGAATATTGTTGGACTGGAAAAACCTTATCAGTTCCAACGCTGAATCTGCAATTTCAACACCAATCCCATCTCCCGCTAAAAGCAAAATTTTATATGTCATAATTTATGTATTTGTAAGTTTAAAGTGTAGAATATAGCAAAATTTTTATTTAATTGTTGATTATGAATTTATTATGTTTACGATCTTAGGCTTTAGGAAGTTCGCGAATTGAATGCTCGTATCCAAAAACTTTATGAATATCCGTTTTCTCGACTAAAGAAACTAATCTGTGGAACAGAAACAGGATTATTAACCCCAGAAATTGATTTTTCAATTGGAGAACCTAAAACCGAGAGACCAAAATTCGTCGAGAAAATTCTAAAAGACAATATTGCGGACATTTCAAGGTATCCGTCAGCCAAAGGAATCCCTGAATTGCGCGCCTCAATCGCAGACTGGGCCACTCAACGTTATAATTTAGATAATTGCTATCTAGACCCTGAAAAACATATACTACCAGCCAGTGGAACTAGGGAATCATTATTCGGAATCAGTCAAGCACTGTACAAAAGCGATTCATTTAAACCTTATATAGGCATGCCCAACCCCTTCTATCAAATCTATGAAGGCGCAGCGATACTTGCCGGAGCGACGCCCATATATATTCACCAACTAAATACATGCCATGGGCATTTGAAACTAAACCACATTGGTCGGAATGAGTGGGCTAAGATTCAAATGGTCTATATTTGCACTCCTGCAAATCCAAGTGGTGAAACGTATTCTCTTAAGGATTTTGACTTAATCATGCAAATAGCCAAGGAACATAATATCGTTATTGTTTCTGATGAATGTTACAGCGAAATCTATCCTACCTCATCCAAACCCCCAGTCGGATTGCTTGAATGGTGCGAAAAAAGCGGAGAAAAAAATTTCTCAAACTGCATAGTAATGAATAGCCTTTCGAAACGATCAGGCCTCCCAGGATTAAGGTCTGGATTTATAGCTGGCGATGAACTTCTAATTTCTTCGTTTTCTCGGTATAGATCTTATCAAGGGGTGGCAATGCCGTTTCATGTGCAAAAAGCAAGTTCAGCAGCATGGGGCGACGAAGAGCATGTCATCCAAAACAGAAATTACTACTCAAAAAACTTTCATGCGGCAAATGAGATTCTCGGCGATTTCCCTCTCTATGAGGAGCCGCAAGCAGGTTTCTTCATATGGTTAAAAATACCAACATGTGACCGGAAATTTACAAAAAACTTATACGACACTCACAAAATATTAGTTATGCCTGGCACTTTTCTAGCGAGAGACTCATTCGATATGAATCCGGGATTAAATTATATTAGAATCGCATTAGTTCAAAATCAAAAAAAATGTATCGAAGGACTTAAAAAAATCAAAAATTACATAGCTGAACAATAGGGGCATAAAATGTTAAATATTGAACTAATTGAAGAAGCGTTTGAAAATCGAAATAAAGATAAATACGACCTCAAAGATGAATCCATCCGAGAAAGTATTGATGAGTGTTTATCTCTGGTGGACCAAGGGATAATACGAGTTGCAGAACCCGACACTGACGGATGGAAAGTGAATGAATATGTTAAGAAAGCCGTTCTTCTATCATTTTTACTCTATCCAAATAAGAAAATAAATGGGGAGATGACGAACTATTTTGATAAAGTTGATTTAAAATATAAAAATGCAAGTCAGAGAGATTTTGAGGAATCTGGAGCTCGGATTGTGCCTCCCGCAATAGTAAGAAAAGGTGCGTTTATAGCGAAAAACGTTGTACTTATGCCTAGCTACGTCAATATCGGGGCTTACGTAGACGAAGGTACAATGATTGATACTTGGGCAACAGTTGGTTCATGCGCTCAGGTTGGGAAAAATGTACATATCTCTGGGGGAGCTGGATTGGGAGGGGTATTAGAACCGATTCAATCAAATCCTACAATAATTGAAGACAATTGTTTCATTGGAGCCAGATCCGAAATTGTCGAGGGGGTAATTGTAGAAAAAGGTTCTGTTATTTCAATGGGAGTTTTTATCGGGCAAAGCACTAAAATATATGACCGTGCGAGAGATGAGATTTACTACGGTAGAGTACCTGCTGGTTCAGTAGTAGTACCTGGTACACTTCCATCAAAAGATAAAAAATATAGTTTAAACAGCGCTATAATTGTGAAAAGGGTAGATGAGCAAACTCGTGCAAAAGTTTCTATAAATGAGTTACTAAGAGATGTCTAACTAACTTTTTCCAGTGCTCGCACTTGATCGACTATAGTTTTTAAAATGTAAGAGCGAAGCTCCGAATTGTCGCTTTCTACCAGAATTCTGATTTTCGGCTCAGTTCCGGAAGGCCTCACTAAAATTCTACTCTTACCATCGAGCTCATTCTCTAATTTCGAAACGGTATCTATTAGTCTTCTGTTATTAAATATTGCATGTTTATTGTAAGTTTCGATATTTAAATTTTCTTGATGCCTCTTTGTCATTCCTTTAACAAGCTGATTAATAGGTAGCCCAGCATCTTCTATAATTTCAAGTAAGATATTCGCGCACACAAGGCCATCTCCATAAACCTCCCAGTCTGGTATAATTATGTGTCCAGAGGGTTCTCCCCCAAGCGACCAATTCATATGGTGTAACTTTTTTATGATATTTTGATCGCCAACCGAGGTTCTCAAGAAAGGGATTTCTAATTTACTTAGTGCAATTTCGAGGCCAATATTGCTCATGACGGTACCAACGACTCCCCCTTTTAATGCATCGAGGTTTTGCATATATTTTGCGATTAAATATAGCAGGTCGTCACCATCTACAACCGCTCCTAAATTATCAACTACAATTAAACGATCTCCATCGCCATCAAACGCAAACCCAATATCAGCTTGTTGATTTAACACCTTTTCCTGTAAATAATTGATATTTGTAGAACCGCAAAATTGATTGATATTAAAACCATTTGGTTTATTTGCATATGTTATCAATTCAAATGATTGCTTTTTAAAAAATTTATCAACTGCATAAGATAAAGACCCATTTGCACAATCTAGAATTATTCTCTTGGTGGTGTACTTTTTCTTCTGATTAATCAGATTTAAATAACAGGCAATTCCATCTATAAACTTGACTTTATTTTGTAATTTTTCCGCAGATAATGATGGACTTTCAAGGTCATTAATTTTTTTCTCAATTTCATTTATTTTACTTTCGAGAATCTTCTGGCCTGAATCATCAAAAAATTTAAACCCATTATCAAAATAAAGATTATGAGACGCGCTGATCATGGCCCCACCTGCAAAATCATTCTTCGACACAAGTCTTGCCAGACCGGGAGTCGGAATCACTCCGCACATGATAGGGCTGTATCCGGCAGCGACAACACCTGCGGCAAAGGACGACTCTAAGGCCGAGCCCGAAATTCTGGTGTCTCTTCCTATCAGGATATCAAGAGATTTAGAGGATTGACCAACCAAGGTCGCAAAAAGAAAGCCGAGCTTGGAGCCGACTGCAGTATTAATCGGATATTTTCCATAACGCCCCCTCACTCCGTCAGTACCAAACAGTTTTGTCTCACTCATGCCCGGCTGTCCAAACGTATTCTTTGAAGTAATTGGCTTTGCTGGATGATACTGGTCTTGATTCTAAATTTTGCCTAGCTAGTCCCACTATTAGACTAATGAGAACTGGCGGGGCCTCCGATAGGTTTTTCAGAGTCTTTGTTTGAGCTTTTGCTAATAGCTTCATCCGACTTCTCACCATCTCCATCTCCTGGAGGGGTGTTATTGTCTGACCAATCGCTGGGAGGACTGGGCTCCTTTCCTTCCATAATTTCATCAATTTGACCGGTATCCAAACTTTCATATTTTATCAGGGCGTCAGCCATCAAATGTAACTTTTCTTTATTATTCTCCAAGATGTCGAGAGCTCTCTTATAGTTTCTATCAACGATATTTCTTATTTCTTCATCTATCAAATGGGCAGTCTCATCCGACACGATTTTCTGCTGTGTGACTGATTTACCCAAAAACACCTCGCCCTCATCATCACTGTAAGTTAACGGGCCTAGTTTCTGTGACAAACCCCATTTAGTCACCATATTTCTAGCAATGTCTGTCACCCTCTCGATATCATTTGATGCTCCTGTCGTCACGGCATTCGAACCGAATATGATTTCTTCAGCAATCCTACCCCCAAACAAGCTACTAATCTGACACTCTAAACGCTCTCTACTGTAACTTAGTCTATCCTCTTCCGGCAAAAACATGGTGACCCCTAGTGCTCTACCCCTTGGTATTATAGTTACCTTGTACACAGGATCGTGAACTGGCAACATTCTACCCACGATTGCGTGTCCGGCTTCATGATAAGCAGTTAACTTTTTCTCGTCTTCGCTCATCACCATGGAACGCCGCTCCGCTCCCATCATAATCTTGTCTTTCGCTTTTTCAAATTCCTCCATTTCAACCAAACGTTTGCTGGCTCGTGCCGCGAACAATGCAGCCTCATTCACTAGGTTTGCCAAGTCGGCTCCGGAAAAACCAGGGGTGCCTCTAGCCAGTATGTTGGCTTTGACATTATCCGCACTTGGTACCTTACGCATGTGAACTTTGAGAATCTGTTCTCGACCTCTTATATCGGGCAAAGGTACTACAACTTGCCTATCGAACCTCCCTGGTCTCAGTAATGCTGGATCCAAAACGTCAGGTCTATTAGTCGCGGCAATTACGATTACTCCTTCATTGCCTTCGAAGCCATCCATTTCAACTAATAATTGGTTAAGAGTTTGCTCTCTCTCGTCATGACCTCCACCTAGTCCTGCGCCGCGATGTCTTCCGACGGCATCAATTTCATCAATGAAAATAATACATGGAGCATGCTTAGTAGCTTGAGCAAACATATCTCTTACTCTTGAAGCACCAACCCCTACAAA
>MDTG01275945.1_pt1 | contig 55742 bp, 52 predicted proteins | sample 811421 | NCBI WGS metagenome assembly MDTG01 (sample SAMN05326645, study PRJNA326480) | marine metagenome | isolation source: seawater | place: Pacific Ocean: South East | collected 2011
GCGCTCGGCAAGCTGCTCGCCCGGCGGGAGATCTCCCGCCGTTACCAGGCCGTGGTCGAGGGCACGCTGACGGGCGGGCTGGACATCGACCGGCCCATCGGCCGGGATCCGGTGCGGCGCACCCGTCAGGCCGTGCGCGCCGACGGCCGGCCGTCGCTGACCCGGGTGCGGGTGCTGGCGCGGTATCGGGCCCACACGCTGGTGGAAGCGACCCTCGAGACCGGGCGCACCCACCAGATCCGCGTGCATCTGGCGTCCATCGGCCACCCGCTGGTGGGTGACGCCCGCTACGGGGCCCGGGGACGTCTGCCGACCCGGGCCGACGAGGAGACCGTGGCCGTGCTGCGCGGCTTCCGCCGGCAGGCGCTGCACGCCTGGAAGCTGCGCCTCGACCATCCGGACACCGGCCGGGAGCTGCGGTTCACGGCGCCGCCGCCGGCGGACTTCGCCGCGCTGGTGGCGGCGCTCGAAGCGGATGCCGAGGGGCATGACGGCTGACGTGGCGGCCGACTGGCCGGTCGCCGCGGGCCCGGACTGGCCGGCCCGGGTCGGAGCCTTCACCACCACCCGGGGCGACGCACCGGGGTTCGGGTTCAATCTCGGCGACCATGTCGGTGACGATCCGGATCAGGTGGCCCGGCGGCGCCGCCTGCTGGCCGGGCGCGCCGGCCTGTCCGGCATTCAATGGCTGCGTCAGGTCCATGGCGTGCGCTGCGTCGAGGCGACCGCGACCTCCGTGACCGGCGACGTCCCCGAGGCCGATGCGGCCTGGACCCGGGCGCGCGGCGTCGGCGTCGCCGTGCTCACCGCGGACTGCGTGCCGCTGGTGGTCGCTGCCGCGGATGGTTCCGCCGTCGGCGTGGCCCACGGCGGCTGGCGCGGCCTGGTCGGCGGCGTCGTCGGCGCGCTGCTCTCGGCGATGCCGGTGGCGGCCGGGGACGCGGTGGCCTGGATCGGCCCGGCCATCGGTCCGGATGCCTACGAGGTCGGTGACGACGTGGCCGCCGCGGTCCGGGCGCTCCCCGGGGTGGGCGGTCCGGGCGGCGAGGAGGTGCTGCGGATCGGGCGGCGGCCGGACCGGTACCAGCTCGACCTGTTCGCCCTGACCCGGGCGCTGCTGGCCCAGGCCGGTGTGACGCGGATCATCACGGACCGGCTGTGCACCCATGACGATCCGCGGTTCTATTCCTACCGCAGGGAGGGGGAGACGGGTCGGATGGCGACCCTGGCGTGGCTCGACTGAGGGCCGCCGGTGGCCGGGCGACTCAGCGGCTGGCGGTCTCGGAGCAGTTGGCGACGATGGCGCGCTGGGCTTCGTCGATGCGCCGCTGCCGTTCCTCCTCGGGCATCACGCGCTCCTCGCCGTCCGGACCGGCGATGCGGATGCGTCCGCGGGCGGTCAGGCGCTGAAGCAGGTCCCGGGCTTCCTGGCAGTTGGATTCCCGCACCCGGGCGATCTCGGCCTGCCGGGCCTGTTCGGCTGCCTGCAGGTCGGACAGCATCTGCTGCTGCTCCGGGGTCAGGGTCTGGCCGGAATCTCCGGCGGGAATCGCCGGAGCGGGCCGGGCCGGCGCCGCGGCCGGCTTGCGCCGGCCGGTGTCGCCGCTCACCAGTTCGGCGTCGACGCCCTCGGGCTTGATCTGGGTGTAGTTGACGACGCCGTTCTCGTCGACCCACCGGTACACGGCGGCGCCGGTCAGCCACGGCAGCAGGCCGACGATCAGGACCAGGTGGCGGGCAGAACGCATGGGCGGTGGCTCTCCTGTTCGCGCAATACGTCCCGGGCACAGGCGCTGTCGCGCGCCCGGGAGGCTCGTCCTTAACGATAGCAGTTCCGGCGATGCTACCGGCGGGACGGCCGGAATTACGTTAGCTGGGTCGCAGTTTGGCGGCGCTGGCGGGCGCCGCGCCCGCTGCCCGGTCCCCCGGCCGGCGCCGGCCGGGGCCGCGAATCGGCGTGCCGCGTTGACAGAACCAGGGGGAACCCCAAGAATACGCGGCTCCCCTGGGCGCGCCAGTGCAAACAGCCTGAGAAATCAATCGTTTATGGGCCGGATCAAGGCCCTGGTCGATGCTGTCTGCCACGATACGCCCGGGAACCGGGCCGGGCAAGCGGGGCGCAGGGCGTCCGCGCTGCCCGAGAGCGAACACGAACACAGTCGATTCGATCATGGGTGAGTCACTTTCCGGCGGCGACATGCTGTTGCGGGCGCTTCAGGATGCCGGCGTGGAGTACATCTTCGGGTATCCGGGCGGCGCCGCGCTGCACATCTACGATGCCATCTTCCGCCAGCAGAAGGTCGAGCACATCCTGGTACGCCACGAGCAGGCGGCCACCCACATGGCGGACGGCTATGCCCGCTCCACCGGCAAGCCCGGCGTGGTGCTGGTCACTTCCGGTCCGGGCGCGACCAACGCCATCACCGGCATCGCCACGGCCTTCATGGACTCCGTGCCCATGGTGGTCATCTCCGGGCAGGTCGCCCACGAGCTGATCGGCACGGACGCGTTCCAGGAGACCGACATGGTCGGCGTCTCCCGTCCGGTGGTGAAGCACAGCTTCATGGTCAAGGACTGCGCGGAGATCCCCGAGGTGGTGCGCAAGGCGTTCCACATCGCCACCACCGGCCGGCCGGGCCCGGTGGTCATCGACGTGCCGAAGAACACCACCGATCCGGACGTGACGGCGCCCTACGTCTACCCGGAGAGCGTCACCATGCGCTCCTACAATCCGGCGGTGAAGGGCAACGGCCGGCAGATCCGCAAAGCGGCCAACGTGATGCTCAACGCCCGCCGGCCGATCATCTACGCCGGCGGCGGGGTCATTCTCGGTGACGGCTCCGAGCAGCTCACGCGCATCGCCCGCAAGCTCAACTTCCCGGTCACCAACACCCTGATGGGGCTGGGCTGCTACCCGGGCAACGACGATCAGTTCCTCGGCATGCTGGGCATGCACGGCACCTACGAGGCCAACATGGCCATGCACGAGGCGGACGTGATCATCGCGGTCGGCGCGCGCTTCGACGACCGGGTGACCAACGACCCCACCAAGTTCTGCCCGGGCTCGACCATCATCCACATCGACGTCGACCCGGCCTCGATCTCCAAGATCGTCGCGGCGGACATCCCCATCGTCGGCCAGGTGGCCAGCGTGCTGGAGGATCTCGAGGCGATCCTCGACGCCGAGCTGGCCCGCGCCCCGGACCTGCCGGACCGGGAGGCCCTGTCCCGCTGGTGGACGCAGATCCGCGGCTGGCGCGCCGAGCACGGCCTGAACCACGACCTCGCGCCGGAGCCGGGCAAGCCGATCCTGCCCCAGCTCGCGGTTCAGACCCTGTACCGCGTGACCGAGGGCAACGCCTTCGTCACCAGCGACGTCGGCCAGCACCAGATGTTCGCGGCCCAGTACTACAAGTTCCACGGCCCGCGGCGCTGGATCAACTCCGGCGGCCTCGGCACCATGGGCTTCGGTCTGCCCGCCGCCATGGGCGTGCAGTTCGCCCACCCGGAGGCCACCGTGGCCTGCGTCACCGGCGAAGGCAGCTTCATGATGAACATGCAGGAGCTGTCCACCTGCCTGCAGTACGGCCTGCCCATCAAGATCATCAACCTGAACAACCAGGCCCTGGGCATGGTGAAGCAGTGGCAGGACATGCAGTACGGCGGCCGCCACTCCCAGAGCACCTACAGCGACTCGCTGCCGGACTTCAAGACCCTTGTCGAAGCCTTCGGCCACGTCGGCATCAAGGTCGAGCGTTCCGAGGATCTCGAAGGCGCCATGCGCGAGGCCTTCAGCGACAAGCTGAAGCGCCGCACCGTGTTCGTCGACGTCTGGGTCGACCCCCACGAGCACGTCTATCCGATGGCCATCAAGGGCGGCTCCATGCGGGACATGTATCTCAACAAGGCGCTCACCAGCCTGGGTGACACCGCCGTGCTGAGCGAGGACGCCTGATGCGCCACATCATCGCCGTGCTGCTGGAAAACGAGGCGGGCGCGCTGTCCCGGGTGGTGGGGCTGTTCGCCCAGCGCAACTACAACATCGAGAGCCTGACGGTCGCGCCCACCGAGGACGAGACGCTGTCGCGGCTGACCCTGGTCACCGTGGGTGACGACTCCAAGATCGAGCAGATCATCAAGCACCTCTACAAGGTGATCGAGGTGGTGAAGGTGGTCGATCTGTCCGGGTCGGACCACGTGGAACGCGAGCTGATGCTGGTCAAGGTGCGCGCCGAAGGCGCGGCCCGGGCGGAGGTGAAGCGGAGCTGCGACATCTTCCGGGGTCAGATCATCGACGTCACCGCCAGCTCGTACACGATTCAGCTTTCCGGGCCGAGCGACAAGCTCGACGCGTTCATCCGCGCCATCGGCAAGACCACGATTCTCGAGGTCGTGCGCTCCGGCGTGTCCGGCATCAGCCGGGGGGAGAAGGTGCTGAGCGCCTGAGCCCGCGAGACACAGGAAATTCGTAGGAGCGGCCTCCCGGCCGCGATCGCCCCGCGACGGCATGCCGCAGCCTCGAAGGATCGCGGCCGGGAGGCCGCTCCTACAGGCAGGGGACACTAACAGAGGGATCCATCATGCAGGTCTACTACGACAAAGACGCCGACCTTTCCATCATCCAGAAGATGAACGTGCTGATCGTGGGCTACGGCTCCCAGGGTCACGCCCATGCCAACAACCTTCGGGACTCCGGCGTGGAGAAGGTGGTCATCGGCCTGCGCAAGGGCGGCGGCTCCTGGCGCAAGGCGGAGAACGCCGGCTTCGTGGTGAAGGAAGTGGCTGAGGCCGCCAAAGACGCCGACCTGATCATGGTGCTGACCCCGGACGAGCACCAGCAGAAGCTCTACGAGAACGAGATCCTGCCGAACGTGAAGGAGGGCGCGACCCTGGCCTTCGCCCACGGCTTCAACATCCACTTCGGCCTGATCGAGCCCCGTGCCGATCTCGACGTGATCATGATCGCGCCGAAGGGCCCCGGCCACACCGTGCGCTCGACCTACACCGAGGGCGGCGGCGTGCCGTCGCTGATCGCCATCTACCAGGACGCCACCGGGCAGGCCAAGAACACGGCGCTGTCCTACGCCTCCGCCAACGGCGGCGGCCGGGCCGGGATCATCGAGACCACGTTCCGCGAGGAGACGGAGACCGACCTGTTCGGTGAGCAGGCGGTGCTCTGCGGCGGCGCTGCGGCGCTGGTGCAGGCCGGCTTCGAGACCCTGGTGGAAGCCGGCTACGCGCCGGAGATGGCCTACTTCGAGTGTCTCCACGAGCTGAAGCTGATCGTCGACCTGTTCTATGAGGGCGGCGTCGCCAACATGTGGTACTCGGTGTCCAACACCGCCGAGTACGGCGGTCTGACCCGCGGCCCGCGGGTGGTCACCGACGAGACCAAGCAGGAGATGAAGCGGATCCTGAACGAGATCCAGACGGGCCGCTTCGCCCGCGAGTTCGTCGGCGAGTATCAGACCGGCGCGCCCACCATCAAGGCCATGCGCCGCATCAGCCAGAGCCATCAGATCGAGCAGGTGGGCGAAAAGCTGCGTGGTATGATGCCGTGGATCCAGGAGAAGCGGCTGGTGGACCGGGACAAGAACTGATCCCGGGTTCGCGTTTCCGGGCCCATCGCCCCGGGGGCGGGCCCCGGCGGATGCGGAGGACATGCTGCACCACGACGACGAGCACGACGAGGAGATCGACGTCCGCGAGCCGGAAAACGGCGACGGACGTCGTCGGCGTGGCATCTATCTGGTCCCCAATCTGATCACCACCGGCGCCCTGTTCGCCGGTTTCTACGCCATCGTGGCCGGCATGAACGGACACTTCATTCCGGCCGCGCTGGCCATCTTCGTGGCCATGGCGCTCGACACGGCCGACGGCCGCGTCGCTCGCTGGACCCGCACCGAGAGCCGCTTCGGCGCCGAGTACGACAGCCTTTCCGACATGGTGGCCTTCGGGGTCGCGCCCGCGCTGGTGGCGTTTTCCTGGAGCCTGCAGCCCCTCGGCAAGATCGGCTGGGTGGCGACCTTCGTGTACATGGCCTGCGCGGCGCTGCGGCTGGCGCGGTTCAACACCAAGAGCAGCCTGGCCACCTTCACCGGCCTGGCCAGCCCGTCGGCGGCCGCCGTGATCGCCTGCACCGTGTGGATCTGGAGCGACTCGCTGGGCGACGCGGAGCCGTCTCTGAGCGTGGCTGCCCTGATGGCGGTGATCACCGCTGGCATGGGGCTGCTGATGGTATCCAACTTCGAGTATTACTCGCCGAAGGTCATGTCGGCCAAGGGCCGCGTGCCGTTCATCACCATGGTGGTGGCGGTGCTGATCTTCGCAGTGCTGCTGGCGGACCCGCCGCGGGTGCTGCTGGTGCTGTTCGTGGGCTATGCGCTGTCGGGCCCGGTGCAGTATCTCTGGCAGTGGCGCCGGCGGCGCCGCGCGGCACACGCCGGCGGCGGATCGGACGCGGTCGCCGGCGACCTGGGCGGCGAGACAGCCGGCGAGACAGCCGGCGACGCGGGCGAGACTCCGGGCCCGGATGAGCCGGGCTCGTCGGACACGGCGCACGACATCGACCCTCGGCCGGGAACGTATCGGCACTGACGCGCTCCAACTCCGCAAGCTGATTCTGCGCCGGGAAAGTCGATGCCGCGATTCAAAGTTCCAGCCATACCATCCTCCGAGATCACCTCGGAGTCCGCCTTCGTCAGCCGCCGCCGGTTCGTCGGCGCGGCCATGGCCCTGCCGCTGGCCGGGGCCGCGGCCCGGGCGCTCGCCGGGGATACGTGGACCGGCCCGGATGGCGAGGCGCTGACGCCGGAAGCGATCGTCACCGGCTACAACAACTTCTACGAGTTCGGCCTCGACAAGACGGACCCCGCCGAATACGCCCACGAGATGACCGTGGACCCCTGGCGGGTGGAAGTGTCCGGCGAGTGCGCCAGGCCCGGCGACTACGCCTACGAGGACGTCATCAAGGGCCTCACGGTGGAGGACCGGGTGTACCGGTTCCGCTGCGTCGAGGCCTGGTCCATGGTGGTGCCCTGGCAGGGCATTTCGCTGGCGGACGTGCTCGCGCGGTTCGAGCCCACCGGCGACGCCCGGTTCGTGGAGTTCACCACGCTGCACCGCCCGGCGGAGATGCGCGGCCAGCGCAGCGTGTTCTCCAGCATCGACTGGCCGTACGTGGAAGGGCTGCGTCTCGACGAGGCCATGCATCCGCTCACCATCATGGCGGTCGGCGTCTACGGCAGGGACCTGCCCAACCAGAACGGCGCGCCGTGGCGGCTCGTGGTGCCCTGGAAGTACGGGTTCAAGAGCATCAAGTCCGTGGTGAAGATCCGCTTCACCCGGCGTCAGCCGCGCAACACCTGGAACCTGACGGCGCCGGACGAGTACGGCTTCTTCGCCAACGTGAATCCGCAGGTCGACCATCCCCGCTGGAGCCAGGCGACGGAACGGCGCCTGCCGAGCACCCTGTTCAGCCCCAACCGCCGGGACACGCTGATGTTCAACGGCTACGGGGAGCAGGTCGCTTCGCTGTACGCCGGCATGGACCTGCGCCGTCATTTCTAGAGTGAACGTCTAAGGTGGGCTCCGCGACCTCCGAAGCCGCGCTGCGGCCGCGAGCCGGCAGTCTGCCGGCGCCGAAGCTCGTCGCCTGGCTGATCTGCGCCGGGCCGATGGTGTGGCTCGGCTACGCCGTCGCCGTCGAGATCCGCGCCCCCGGCAGCCTGCTGGGCGCCGATCCGGGGGAGGCGGTGGTGCTGTATCTGGGGGAGTGGGGCATCCGCATGCTGCTGCTGGCGCTGGCCATCACGCCGCTGCGGCGGCGGCTGGCCTGGCCGGCGCTGGCGCGCTGGCGCCGGCTGACGGGGCTGTTCGCCTTCAGCTATCTGGCCCTGCACCTGCTCGCCTACCTGTGGTTTCTCGCCGGCTTCGACTGGCGGGCGATCGTCGAGGACCTGACGGAACGCGCGTACATCACCGTCGGCGCCGCCGGGCTGCTGGCGCTGCTGCCGCTGGCGCTCACGTCCACCCGCGGCTGGCAGCGGCGGCTCGGCCGCCGCTGGCGCAAGCTGCACCGGCTGGTGTTTGCGGCAGCCGGGCTGGGGCTGCTGCATCTGCTCTGGCTGACCAAGGACGGCTACGGCGAGGTGCTGGCCTACGGGGCGGTGTATCTGTTACTGATGGGGGAACGCCTCGATCACTGGAGACGGACCCATGCCTGACAGCACGCCGCCACTCGCGAACCAGGCCTGCGAAGCCTGCCGGCCGGATTCCCCTTCGGTGCCCGAAGCCGACTGGCGCCCGCTGCTGGGCCAGCTCGACGACTGGGAGATCGTCAAGGAGGACGGCGTGCCGATGCTGCGGCGGCGCATCGCCGTGAAGAACTTCGTGGCGGCCCTGGCCCTGGCGACCCGGATCGGCGATCTGGCCGAAGCCGAGGACCATCACCCCAGGCTGGTGGTGGAGTACGGCAGCGTCGAGGTCTACTGGTGGACCCACGCCATCGGCGGGCTGCACCGCAACGACTTCATCATGGCGGCCCGCACCGACGCGCTGGTGCTCTGATCGGGCCCGTGGCCGTCGGCGTCAGGCGGTGAGGGCCGTCCGGGCGGCGCTGGCCGCCGCCAGCTCGGCCAGCACGCGCTCGCTGTCTTCCCAGCCGATGCAGGCGTCGGTGATGCTCTGGCCGTAGGTCATCGAGTCGGCCTTGCCGATGCTCTGCTTGCCCTCCACCAGGTTGCTCTCGATCATCACCCCGAAGATCCGTTCCTCGCCCTCGCCGAGCTGCCGGCAGATGTCCGCGCAGACGTCGAGCTGCTTCTTGTGGTTCTTGTCGCTGTTGGCGTGGCTCATGTCCACCATCACGCGGTTGGTCAGGCCGGCATGCTCGAGCAGGCGGCTGGCGTAGTGAATCGACGGGTTGTCGTAGTTCGGCCTGCCGCCGCCGCCGCGCAGGATGAGATGACAGTCCGGATTGCCGGCGGTGGAGAAGATCGCCGAATGGCCGCGCTTGGTCACCGACAGGAAGATGTGCGGATGGGCCGCCGAGGCGATGGCGTCCACGGCCACCTGAATGGAGCCGTCGGTGGAGTTCTTGAAGCCCACGGGGCAGGACAGCCCGGAGGCGAGCTGGCGATGCACCTGGCTCTCGGTGGTGCGCGCCCCGATGGCGCCCCAGCTCACCAGGTCGGCGACGTACTGGGGGGTGATCGGGTCGAGGTACTCCGTGCCCGTGCCGAGTCCCCGGTCGGCGATGTCCCGCAGCAGCCCGCGGGCGAGCCGCAGGCCGGTGTTGATGTCGAAGGAGTTGTCCAGGTGGGGGTCGTTGATCAGGCCCTTCCAGCCCACCGTGGTGCGCGGCTTCTCGAAATACACGCGCATGATGACCAGCAGCTGCTCCTCGTGCCGGCGGGCGAGCTCGCGCAGCCGGTCGGCGTACTCCAGGGCGGCCGCGGGGTCGTGAATGGAGCAGGGGCCGATCACCACCATCAGCCGGGAGTCGCGGCCGTGCAGGATGTCGCTGATGGCCTGGCGCGCGGTGAAGGTGGTGCGGGAGGCGGCCGCGGTGATGGGCAACTCCTCGATCAGGGCTTCCGGCGCGATCACCTCTTCCATGCCGGTGATGCGGACGTCGTCGGTCAGATACTTCATGGATGCGGACGGGTTCGTCGGGTCTGGACTCGGCGTTATACGTGTACAATCCGCGTTTTGGAAGCGTCGCACTGTCATGGATGCAGCCGCCCGCCGCAGAATTCTCGGCGATCTGGGCATCGTGCCCTGGCAGCTTCGCGCCGCCCCCGGCGACGGAGCGGCCGGGGCTGCCCGGCCGGAGCCGGAAGGCCGGCGTGCTCCAGTACCCGTGACACCGGCGGGTCCCGGCACCATCCGTGAGCCGGCCGGAACGCCGGCGGCGGCCGCCGCCGCGCCTGGGGCGGCCCCCGCGGCCAGACCGGCGGCGAACACCGGCTCCCGGGACCAGCCGCCGCCTTCCGCCCGACCTGCCCAGGAACCCCCGAGGCCGGCCGCCGACACCAAGCCTGCGGAACCCTTCAGCGTCCTGGCGCTGGTCTCCGGTGACACGCTGATGCTGGTCGACGGCGCGGCGTCGCGCCGTGACCAGCGCCTCGCCCGGGACGTGCTCGCCGCGGCCAGCGGCGACTTCGCCGGCCGGCCCGCCAGCCGCACGTTTCGGTGGCCCCCGGTGGAGGGCGGCATCGACCTGCAGCGGGGCGCCGAGGCCGCGGTTCGGGCCCTGGCCGCGTTCGTCGACAAGGACGTGGCCGATCACGCGGTGCGGCGCGTGCTGTGCACCCCCGAGGTCGCCGCACGCTGGTCCGCGGCGCCGGGCGGGGCAGGGCGGATCGAGCTGCCACCACTGGCCGACCTGGGCCAGGATCCGGCGGCCAAGCGGGCGCTCTGGCAGCGGCTGCGGAACGACGCATGACCGCGTTCCGGCCGATGCTCGAGGGCGACCTCGATCAGGTGCTCGAGAACGAGCAGCGGGCGTATCAGTACCCCTGGAGCCGCGGCAACTTCAGCGACTGCCTGTCGGCCCTGCACGAGTGCCGGGTGCAGATCCGGGACGGCGAGGTCGTGGGGCACGGCATCCTGGCCTTCGGGGCCGGCGAGGCGCATCTGCTGAACGTCTGCGTGCGGCGGGACCTGCAGGGGCACGGCCTCGGCCGCGCCCTCGTGCTGCACATGCTCGAGCGGGCCAGGCTGCGGGGCGCGGGCATGGTCTTTCTCGAGGTCCGGCCGTCGAACCTGGTGGCGCTGGCGCTGTACCGGTCCCTCGGATTCCATGAAATCGGCGTGCGAAAGGACTACTATCCCGCGCCCCTGGGCCACGAGGACGCCCAGGTGATGGCGCTCGACCTCAGCCAGTTCGCCGCGGCCGCCCAGGTCTGAGCGCGGCGCCTGGCCGGTCCGCGGGTCGCGGATCGGCCCTGCGGCGACCTCGATACATCCCCGGATCCTCTCATGGAGCAACGCACACAGGTGTCCAACACACGTACTTCCAGCACACGCACGGCGGCGTCGAACCGGCGCACCTTCGCCATCATCTCCCACCCGGACGCGGGCAAGACGACGATGACGGAAAAGCTGCTGCTGTTCGGCAACGCGATTCAGCTCGCCGGCACGGTCAAGGCGAGGAAGTCCGACCGCCACGCGACTTCGGACTGGATGTCCATGGAGCAGGAGCGGGGCATCTCGGTGACCACCTCGGTGATGCAGTTTCCCTACCGCGACGCCGTGGTGAACCTGCTCGACACGCCCGGGCACGAGGATTTCTCCGAGGACACCTACCGGACGCTGACCGCCGTGGACTCGGCGCTGATGGTGATCGACGGGGCCAAGGGCGTGGAGCCCCGCACCATCAAACTGATGGAGGTCTGCCGCCTGCGCGACACGCCGATCCTGACCTTCGTCAACAAGCTCGACCGGGAGATCCGGGACCCCGTCGAGGTGATGGACGAGATCGAGGACATCCTGCAGATCCAGTGCGCGCCGATGACCTGGCCCATCGGCATGGGGCGGCGCTTCAAGGGCATCTACGATCTGGTCGGCGACCGCATCGTCTGCTACCAGTCGGGTCACGGCCACCACATCCACGACTACACGGTGATCGACGGCCTCGACAGCGCCGCCGCCCGTGACCTGCTCGGGACCGACTACGACGACTTCGTCGCCGAGATCGAGCTGGTGCGCGGCGCCAGCCACGCCTTCGACCGGGACGACTTCCTGGGCGCGACGCTGACGCCGGTCTACTTCGGCACGGCGCTGGCCAACTTCGGCGTCCGGGAGATGCTCGACGGCTTCGTCGACTTCGCGCCGCCGCCCCAGCCCCGGGAGGCGGACCTGCGGGTGGTCACGCCGGACGAGGAGACCTTCTCCGGGTTCGTGTTCAAGATCCAGGCGAACATGGATCCTCGCCATCGCGACCGCATCGCGTTCCTGCGGGTGTGCGCCGGCAGCTATCACCAGGGCATGAAGATCCGCCACGTGCGCCTCGGCAAGGACGTCAAAATTGCCGACGCCGTCACATTCATGGCAGGTGACCGAGTGCGCACCGAGGAGGCCCTGCCGGGCGACGTGATCGGCCTGCACAACCACGGCACCATCCAGATCGGCGACACGTTCACCGAAGGTGAGCCGCTCCGGTTCAAGGGCGTGCCGAACTTCGCGCCGGAGCTGTTCCGCCGCGTGCGCGTCAAGGATCCCTTGAAAACCAAGCAGTTGGAGAAGGGGCTGGACCAGTTGTCGGAGGAGGGCGCGAGCCAGGTGTTCAAGCCGCTGGCCCGCAACGAGCTGGTGGTGGGCGCCGTCGGCTCGCTGCAGTTCGACCTGGTCGCCTACCGGTTGAAGGACGAGTATCGTGCGGATTGCGTTTACGAAGACGCCAATGTTTACACCGCCCGCTGGGTGTACTGTGAGGACGTGAAGAAACTCGAAGAGTTCAAGAGCAAACTGCGTGACTATCTCGCCATCGACGGTGGCGGCTATCTCACGTATCTGGCGCCGAGCCGGGCCAACCTGCAGCTTGCCGAAGACCGGTGGCCCGAGGTTGAATTCAGGAAGACGCGCGAGCACTGAGCACGGGCACCGAGCATGAGTGCAATACTGGTCATCGACGACGACGCCTCCGTCCGCGAGGTCGTCAGCGAGATGCTTCGGCTCGAGGGGCACGAAGTCACCATCGCGGAGAACGGCCGCGAGGCGACGACCATGCTCGCCGAGCACGACTTCGATCTGGTCATCACCGACCTGATCATGCCCGAGAAGGAGGGCATCGAGACCATCTCGGAGATCCGCCGGACCGACAGCCGCATTCCCATCGTCGCCATCTCCGGCGGCGGCCGTCTCGGTCCGGGGGACTATCTGGAGACGGCGCGCTACATCGGCGCCGACGCGACCCTCGCCAAGCCCTTCGCCCGCCAGGAGCTTCTCACCACCATCGACGCTCTGCTGGAGAGTTAGTCTTCCCGTGCGGGAAGGTCTGCGTGCCGATTTCGAGGCGTTCGCGCGGGACCCGGCCGTGGCCGCCGACGGCGGCGCGTACCCGGGCAGGGCGGACGAGGTCACCATCGCCTGCCTGGTGGCGCGCCTGTTCGACGACTCCGTCCGGGAAGCCGCGCTGCGCAGCGACCTGGAAGTGCTGGCGGCCGCCGGCGACGCCGCGCCGACGCCCTGGCAGGGGCTCGCCGCGCTGGGTTTTTCCGGCAACCTGGAAGACTACGAGTCGCTGCACAACAGCAACCTGTCCTGGGTCATCGCGCATCGCAGCGGCATCCCGATCACCCTGGGCATCGTGCTCATGGACGTCGCGCGGCTGCGCGGCCTGTCCGCCCGGGGCGTGAACTTTCCCGGGCATTTCCTGGTGGAGGTCGAGGGGGTGATCATCGACCCCTTCGTGATGGACACCGTCGACGTGGCGGCGGCGCTGGCGCGCCAGCCGGCCGCGGCCAGATCCCTGCCGCCGGAACGGCTGTTCGTGCCGGCGCCGCCGCTCGCGGTCGGGCTGCGCATGCTCAACAACGTCAAGGCGGCGCTGATCCGCACCGGGACCGACGACCTGCTGCTGGACGTGATCGACGCCCAGCTCGCGCTGGCGCCGGGCGAGCCGGTGCTGCTGCTGGAGCGTGGTGACTGGTGGCGGCGTCTGGGCGTGCTGGCGCCGGCGCGGCAGGCCTACCGTGAAGCGCTGAACGCCATCGGCGCCGGCGACGACGAGCGGTCGCGGGAGCTGCGCGGCATCGCCCGGGCGCGTCTGGCGGCCGCCGAGGACGGTGACCCGACGCGCCACTGAGCGCCGCTCAGTCCGACATGTCGGGGAACGGGTTGTCGAACTTCAGGTTGACCGGCCGGCCGAATCCGGGGATGCGGATCTCGTCGCGGCTGATCTCCAGGTCCTCGCCGTCCAGCACGCCTTCGCCGAACCGGTAGATCGGCGCCACCTCGCCCCGGTCCATGGCGGCGTCGTAGTCGTTCGCGATCTGCGCCACGGATTCGGCCCGCGCGTCGTAGGCCTTGAGCGCGTCCCTGCCCCAGCGCTGCTCCAGCATCCGCCGGGTCCGCGCCGGTGAGAAGAACACTCCGGTGGCGTTGTTGCCGCCGAATCCCTTCGAGTTGATCAGCGCGGCCTCGGTTTCGTCGGGCGCCACCTCGACGTGCTGCAGCGGCAGCTCCAGATGGCTCGCGTGCACGTCGGTGGCGACATGGTCGATGGTGGTGATGCCCGGCAGCCAGCCATGCTCCCAGACGCCCAGCACGGCGGCGAGCTGGTCGCCGCCCGCCGGTGCCAGAGAGTGGCCGAGGTAGGATTTGACGGCCCCGACGCGCAGACGCTCGATGCCGTTGATCCGCGCCAGCTCGTTGAGAATGTGGGATTCGGTGACCCGGTTCTGAGGCGTGCCGGTGCCGTGGGCCTGAACGTAGGTGCCGCGGGTCAGCGCCGGCTCACCGAGCACCGCCCGGGTGAGCGCCATGGCTTTCGCCACGGTCAGGTAGTTGCCGATGCCGGGCCCGGGAATGGACTTCTTGTAGCCGTCCGCATTGACGAACACGTCCGGCACCGAGCCGAGAATGCGGGCGCCGAGCTCCAGCGCCAGCTCGTCGTCCATGAGCACCGCGTACATGGAGCCTTCGGCGACGGTGAAGCCGCAGTTGTCGGAGAACGGCCGGCAGGCGCGCCGGTAGTCCGGCTGGTCCGAGCGTCCGTCCAGGGCCATGAGCGCGTCGTCCTCGGCGAGCGCGCCCATGGTCCGATAGCCTTCGATCACCTCGGGCACCACCGGCGCCTCGGAGTTGCCGACCACGACCACGCGCTTGCGGCCGGACTGGATGTCCCGCACGCCCTGGCGGACCGCGTACAGGAACGTGGCGCAGGCGCCGATCACGCCGGCGGTGCCGCCGACGCTGCCCAGCACGTAGGCGTTGACGAAGTCGCCCGGCATTTCGTTCAGGCCCAGGGCGACGTTCTTGGAGCTGGGGCGTTTGCCCAGCAGGGGGTTCTGCAGCAGCCCGCCGTAACCCTCGGCGTCGAGCTGACCCATGGCGCTGCCGGAGTACACGGCGAATTCGTCCGGCGCGACCACCTGCTTCAGGGTGTCGAGGTCGATGCCGGTGGAGCGCAGCGCGTCGGACGCGCCGAACACGGTGAGCTGGAGCGCGCGCGGGTGGTTGCGGGACTGGTACAGCGCGCCGGGATCGAACCCGGTCGGCACCTGGCCGGCGCTGGATACGCGGGATCGGCGCTGGTCCGGGAACAGCACGTTCACGCCGTCGGGCACGCGCACCCGGGTGCGGCCGTCGCCGGCGTCGCTGACTTCCCAGCCGCCCGGCAGGTTCTCGGGGAGCTGGCGGGTGGCGATGGTAAAGGAGAACGCATCCCCCGCGTCGGGTTTCAGCAGCGCGTTCTTGTGGCACAGCACGCTGGCGGGGTCGAACAGCTCGATGCGCCGCACCAGCGTATGCGCGTCGATGTAGCGGCGCACGTCGGCCTGATCCGGGTCGGAATCCAGGTTCATCAGCCGAGCCAGGCTGCGATAGGTCCGGCTGCGGTCGGCCTCTCTCAGCACGTCGATCACCAGGCGCCGGTAGGCGTGGTTGAAGGATGCCCTGCCGGCGCCGTTGATGCCGCCGAATCCCGCGATGATGGGCAGTCGCTTGGCCATGGTGTCAGTCTCTCGTCAGGGCGATGGCCGTGGCCTCGCCGCCGCCGATGCACAGCGCCGCAATGCCGCGGCGGGCGTCGCGGGCCGCCATGGCGTGGGCCAGGGTGACGATCAGCCGGCTGCCGGTGGAGCCGATGGGATGGCCCTGCGCGCAGGCGCCGCCGTAGACGTTGACCCGTTCCGGGTCGAGGTGCAGACCGTCGATGGCCAGCATGGTGACCATGGCGAAGGCCTCGTTGATTTCGAACAGGTCGACCTCGTCGGCGGTCCAGCCCAGGCGCTCCAGCAGCTTGCCGATCGCGCCCACCGGCGCCAGGGTGAACTCGCTGGGGTGCTGGGAGTGAGTGGCGTGGCCGGCGATGCGGGCCAGCGGCGTGCGGCCGTCCAGCGCGTCCTCGCCGGCGATGACCAGGGCGGAGGCGCCGTCGGAAATGCCGCTGGAGTTCGCCGCGGTGATGGTGCCGTCGGCCTTGAAGGCGGGCCGCAGCGTCGGAATACGCTCGACCTTGGCCCGCTGGGGCGGCTCGTCGTCGCTGACCGTCACGCCGCCGACCTCGATCGGCGCGATCTCGCTGGCCAGCGCGCCGGAGGCGGTGGCCGCCCGGGCGCGCTCCACCGAGCGGATGGCGTAGCTGTCCATCGCTTCCCGGGTGAGCTGATGCGCATCGGCGGTGGTCTGGGCGAAGGTGCCCATGGCGGCGCCGGTCTCGGCGTCCTCCAGGCCGTCGAGGAACATGGCGTCCTTGAGCTCGGCGTGGCCCATCCGCAGGCCGCCGCGGGCCTTGCCGATCAGATAGGGCGTGTTGCTCATGCTCTCCATGCCGCCGGCGACCACCAGCGCGGCGGAGCCGGCCCGGATCAGGTCGTTGGCGAGCATGGTGGCCTTCATGCCGGAGCCGCACACCTTGTTGACGGTGGTGGCGCCGCAGCCGTCGGGCAGTCCGGCCTGGCGCATGGCCTGGCGTGCCGGCGCCTGTTTGAGCCCCGCGCTGACCACGTTGCCGAGGATCACCTCGGACACGCGGTCCACGTCGACCTGGCCGTCGGCGAGGGCGGCACGAACCGCGTGGGCGCCCAGCGCCGGCGCGGTGAGCGGCGCGAGCGCGCCCTGGAAACTGCCGATGGGGGTGCGCGCGGCGCTGAGGATGTAGGCGTGGCTGGTCATGGAATGCGTGTCCGCTGGATTGGCGTGAACGCATTCTACCCGCGGCGGCGGGTGTATCTGAACCGCCGCGATGGGGTCCGGCCGCCGCGCCGGCGGGTCAGCCCGGGGCACCTTCCCGGAAGCGGGGGATGAGCTCGGCCAGGTTGCAGGGTCGGAAACTGGCGTCGAGCTGGGCCCGGAGGATCTTCTCCCAGCCCGTGCGCACGGCGTTGCGGGAGCCCGGCAGCGCGAACACCAGGGTCGCGTTGGCGATGCCGGCGACGGCCCGGGACTGGATGGTGGAGGGGCCGATCTCGTCGTAGGACACCTGGCGGAACAGCTCGCCGAAGCCGACGATGGTCTTGTCGAACAGGGGCAGCAGCGCTTCCGGCGTGCTGTCACGGCCGGTGAAGCCGGTGCCGCCGGTGGTGACGATCACGTCCACGGTCTCGTCGGCGATCCAGGCCGACACCGCGGCGCGTATCCGGTAGACGTCGTCGCGCACCAGGTCGCGGGCAGCGAGGCGGTGGCCGTCACCTTCCAGCAGCGACACCAGCAGATCTCCCGAGGCATCGTCGGCGGCAGTGCGGGTGTCGGAGACGGTGAGCACCGCGCAGGCGAGCGGAGTCATGACGCAGTTCTCCCAGAGACGTGTTTTTCTAGCTAAATTTACGAGCAAAATCGGCCACTTACGGATAAGTCCGTTTGCGTATCCGAGGTCAAGTGGCTAGAGTACCGGCCATCTTACACCGGGTTGCTCTTAAGCGTGGAAAAACAGCTCGTCGAGGGGGATCGGCTCTATCTCATCGCCGAGAGCCTGGCCAAGGACTTCTCCCTTTTCCCCACCACGGATGTCGAGGAACCGCTGCCGGGGCTGCTCGGCGAGCGTGAAATCCTGCGCCAGCGCGATCGGCTGGCGAAGCTCGACGTGGATTCCTACATCGAGGCCGTGGTCGCCCGCGCCGAGGACCCGGGCCGCACCGCGGCGCCGGAGGTGATCCGCCAGCTCGGCCGCGTGGTCGAGGAGCAGAGCGACGGGCCGTTCTACGCGGCCACCGTGGTCATGGACTTCCTCGGCGAGCAGCGCTCGGTAGGCTTCATCGCGCAGAACCGGGCGGTCAAGAACGGCGTCTGGATGCCCCAGCACCACCTGATGGCCGCGGAGCGCGTCCAGGCCTGCTCCCAGCGGCGTCTGCCGATCGTCACCCTGATGGACACCCCGGGGGCGGACGCCGGCGAAGAGGCCAACCGGCACAACCAGGCCCACAGCATCTCCCGGCTGATCGCCGAGATGAGCAACGTCGACGTCCCCAACATCGGCATCATCTTCGGCCTCGGTTATTCGGGCGGCGCGATACCGCTCGCCGCCAGCAACGTCATCCTGTCCGTGCGCGACGGCGTGTTCAGCACGATCCAGCCCAAGGGGCTGGCCAACATCGCCCGGCGGCTCAACCTGTCCTGGCAGGAGTGCGCGAAATACGTCGGGCTGTCGCCCTTCGAGCTGTACAGCCAGGGCAACATCGACGGGGTCATCGACTACGCGCCGGGCGAGACCGGCGACAAGCTCGAGAACTTCCGCGGCGCCATTGTCGCCGGGCTGCTGCGGGTGGAGGACAAGGTCAAGGAGTTCGTTGCCGAGAACCCCTACATCCTCGAGCACTACCGCCTGAGCCTGCAGCGCTACCTCGAGCCGTCCGAGCAGCTCAAGACCATGCAGGACACGGCGTCCATGCGGGTCACGCGCACGCCGACGGAATACCTCAACGTGTTCGGCGTCGCCTACCGCTACCTGCGCTACCTGAAGGTGCGGCAGCGCATCCGCGCCACCACCAAGTCCCAGTACGGGCGCCTCGCCGACCAGGAGCTGCCCAAGGGCGAGCTCGACGTCCGCGCGGACCTCGAGCGCCGGCAGACGTTCCTGCGCTGGATGCAGGACCCGGACCGGGTCGTCTACGACGACGCCCTGTCCCGGGCCTGGAAGAACTACAACGAGAAGAAGCAGGCGGTCCACGACGAGCGCGGCCGCATCGCCCAGCTCATCTTCGGCGAGCCGAAGAAGAACTACGAGGACGCCCGGGCGTCGCTGATCGCCACCGTCGGGGTGTTTCTCTACAACCGCTGGAAAGCGGACGCCATGGGCAACCTGCGGGCGCTGCGGGATTTTCTCCAGCACCACGAGGACATCCGGCAGATCCTGCGGGTGGAGGATCTGACCAGCCCCCGGGAGCTGGCGCTCGCGCTCGCCGAGGACGTGAAGCTGCTGCCGCGGCTGCGGCGCCGGTTCAGCCACGAGGGCAAGAAGCTGCTGCGCAAGGCCGGCGTGGAGGAGAAGTCCGAGGTCTACCTGGCCAACCAGCTCACCAACGAGCTCAATTTGGCGATCACCGGCAAAACCCTGGCCACGGCCCTCGACGACGCGGAGCTCGGCCCGCGCGCGCGGGCCGCGCTGTCCGCCGGCGCCACCGAGATCGCGGTCAACCGGGCGGTCGTGCTGGACCGGTTCGGCGACTACGTGGCAGAGCCACGCACCGAGGCCACGCCCGTGCCGTTCAGCGACATGACCGTGCTCGACGTGCTGATCGCCGACGACCTGCGCCGGGACTTCATCACCGAGTGCGAGAACCTGCTGCTGTTCGACTCGGTGTACGACCACATCATCGCCAACCTCGACAGCATCGCCGAGGAGGCCCAGGCCAGTCAGTCGCTGTCGCGCAAGTCGCTGGCGCGGCTGCTGGACACCACCCTCGACCTGGCCGCCCGGGGCGTCACGCTGGGCAAGGCGCCGGAGGGGACGTCGCCGGAGGAACAGTCGGCGCGGCTGCGGGGCCAGTTCGAGGACTGGTACCTGCGGGTCATGCGCCTGCCGAAGAACACGGATTTCTTCCGCTCGGTGGAGGAGTGGAAGAAGGCCAGCTTTCCGCACCTGTCCGACACGCTGTTCGTGGTGGTCACCCATCTGTTCGACGTGCTGCTGTATTCGTTCATCCAGAGCGAGCGGGACGGCAAGAACTATCAGGGCCGGATCGCGCCCAAGAACATCGGCCGGCGCAAGGACTTCTGGAACCGGCTCAACATCGCCTACCGGGACCTGCTGATCCAGAACGTGCTGCGCAAGTTCAAGAACGCGCGCGCCACCACGCCGGAACGCTTCATCGAGACCTTCTTCGATCGTTTCGAGGAGAAGTTCGCCGATCTGCTGAGCTCCGACCCGGTGGAGTTCCCGGGCTTCCGCCTGTCCATCGAAGGCGCGCTCAAGCAGGACGTGTCGCCCTGCGGCATCATCGCCGGCATCGGCGAATTCAAGGACGTGGACGGCGGCGCCCGGGTCGGCGTGCTGATCTCCAACGTCGAGTTCCAGGCGGGCTCCTTCGACATGGCCAGCGCCGAGAAATTCTGCCGGCTGCTGGTGGAGTGCGCCGAGCAGCACCTGCCCGTGGTGTGCTTCATCTCCTCGGGCGGCATGCAGACCAAGGAAGGGGCGGGCGCGCTGTTCTCCATGGCAGCGGTGAACGACCGCATCACCCGCTTCGTGCGCGACCACGACCTGCCGGTGATCGTGTTCGGCTTCGGCGACTGCACCGGCGGCGCCCAGGCCAGCTTCGTGACCCATCCGCTGGCTCAGACCTATTACTTCTCCGGCACATCCATGCCCTTCGCCGGACAGATCGTGGTGCCGTCGAACCTGCCGCTCAATTCGATCCTTTCCAACTATCTGTCCGTCGATTCGGGCTCGATGCAGGGGCTGGTGAAGCACCCGTTCCAGCCGGAGCTCGACGAAGAGCTGCGGCACATCGACCCCGAGATTCCGGTGCCCCAGGAGTCGGTGCAGGACGTGGTGCGGCGGGTGCTGTCGGGCATCCTGAGCCAGCAGCGCCCGGTGGTGGTGGCGCATCGCCCCCGGTACACCGATGCGGACCTGATCCGCCCGGTGCGGCGCACGCTGATCCATGCCCGCGGCTGCACCGCGGCGAAGCTGATCCGCATCGCCCAGAAGAACGACATCGAGGTGGTGCTGGTGCAGTCCGACCCGGACATGGAATCCGCCGCGGTGGACATGCTGACCCGGCGCGACACCCTGGTGTGCATCGGCGGCAACACCCCGGACGAAAGCTACCTGAACGCCCAGAGCGTGCTGCGGGTGGCCGAGCACGAGGGGGTCGACTCGCTGCACCCGGGCATCGGCTTCCTGTCGGAGAACGCCCAGTTCGCCGAGCTGGTGCGCTCCCACGGCATCAACTTCATCGGCCCGCCGGTGTCCAGCATGGACACCATGGGCAACAAGTCCAACGCCATCAACACGGCGATCCGGCTCGGCGTGCCCGTGGTGCCCGGCAGCCACGGCATCCTCACTGACGTCGACCGGGCCGCCCAGGTGGCCGAGGAGATCGGCTATCCGGTGCTCATCAAGGCCGTTCACGGCGGCGGCGGCAAGGGCATCCAGGTGGTGGAGACGCCGGAGCAGTTCCACGAGCTGTTCCACCGGGTGACGGCGGAGGCGCGCAGCGCCTTCGGCAACGGCGACGTCTACCTCGAGAAATACGTCACCTCGCTGCGTCACATCGAGGCCCAGCTCCTGCGCGACACCCAGGGCAACACCCGGGTGCTCGGCCTGCGGGACTGCAGCGTCCAGCGCAACAAGCAGAAGGTGTTCGAGGAGTCCGAAGCGACCATGCTGCCGGACCACCTGCGCAAGGAGGTCATGGACCACACGGCGGCGCTGGCGGAGGAGGTCGGCTACGTCGGCGCGGGCACCGTGGAGTTCATCTACGACGTGGCCAACGAGGCCGTGTACTTCATGGAGATGAACACGCGGCTGCAGGTGGAGCATCCGGTCACCGAGTGGGTCTCCGGCGTCGACATTGTCACCCAGCAGTTCCGCATCGCCTCCGGCGAGTCCATCGCCGACCTGCACATCGCCGACAACGGCTACGCCATCGAAGCCCGGGTGACGGCGGAACGGGTCCAGCTCGGCTCCGACGGCGAGATGCTGTTCAAGCCCCATCCCGGCGAGATCCGCGAGTGCGAGTTCCCCGAGGAGGCCGGCGTCGAGATCATCGCCGCGGCCGGCCCCGGCAAATTCGTCTCGCCCTACTACGACAGCATGATCGCCCAGGTGATCGTCCACGCCCAGGACCGCGCCAGCGGCATCGCCAAGCTGCGCGACTACCTGGACCGCATCAACATCACCGGCATCTGCACCAACATCCCGCTGCTGCGGCGGGTGCTCGCCGACGCCACCTTCCAGGGCGGCCGCTACGATACCGGCTATCTGCCAGAGTTCCTCGGCCGCATCGACGCGGATCGGCTGATTCAGGAGATCGAAGCCTCGGCGGGCGAGATGTCCGGCGCCATCGACATGGACGCCATCCGCATCGAGGGCAGCGACGAGCTGAAGGTGCTGGCGCCGGCCGCCGCCATCTTCTACAGCACGCCGGCGCCCACGGAGCCCGATTACGTCGCCGTGGGCGACCGGATCTCGGTCCGGCACACCATCGGCCAGCTCGAGGCGATGAAGATCTTCACGCCGCTGAAGCTCATCGACTACAACGGTGACTTCGAGCTGTACGACGAGAACCGGGAGTACGAGGTCACGCGGATCAACATGACCTCGGGCCAGCAGGTGAGCGCCGGGGACCTGCTGTTCGTCGTCAAGCCCGTCTGACCGCCAGACGCCCCTCTTGGTAGGAGCGGCCTCCCGGCCGGGCAATGAGCCCCGATCTAATGGAGCCGCGGTTTCCCTTCGGGGAAACCGCCAAGCCGCCGCGCAGCGGCGGCCGATCGCGGCCGGGAGGCCGCTCCTACAGGGGGTTGGGAGGGCTCAGGTGGAAAGCACTCTGACGCCCTGCACCAGGCACACCCCCGCTATGGCCAGGATCACCCAGCCGCTCACGCGCCGGAAGGTCTCGTCCGGCAGGCGGTCGAGCAGGCGCGTGCCGATCCGGGTGCCGGCCACGGCCGTCGCCATCGCGACCACGTACAGCCACCAGGGCAGGGCGTCCACGGCGCCGACCAGCACGCCGTAGTAGAGCAGCTTCAGCAGGTGGCCCAGGGTCTGGGTGATGGCCTTGCTGGCGACCACCGCGTGCCGGCTCGGCGTCGAATTCAGATAGAACATGTCCAGCAGCGGACCGGACGCGCCGGCCAGGAGCTGGGCCGCGGTCACCACGGCGCCGCACGACACGGCGGTGGGCCAGTGGTTCATGTCCAGGGCGTTCAGCCGCGGCGTCACCCGGGCGAGGAACGGCATGGCGCCCACCAGGATCAGCACCACGCCGGCGTCCGGTACCACGGCCAGCGCCGTGAAAGCCGCCAGCGCCAGCGCGGCACCCGCCAGATAGGGCGGCAGGATGCGCCACTGCACGTACTCCCGCAGAAACCAGGTCCGCGAGCCGTTGGACATGGCCTGCACGGCGCCGTGGAGCATCATCGCCGCGGACACCGACAGGGTGGAGACCAGGATCGCCATCAGGATCATCCCGCCGGCCATGCCGAGGATGCCGGACAGCACGGCGGTGGCGAACACGCTGACGATGACCAGGGCGGGGAGCGTCATGGCGCGGCAGCATGGCTCAGCGCGTTTTATGAAAAAAGCGAATAGACGGAATATGATTGTCAGCCGATCGGAATGATATGGGCCGGCCGTCATGCTCGAGAATCTGGAAACCCTGGTGACCCTGTCGAAGACCGGGACGATGATGGAGACCGCCACGGTGCTGAAGGTGTCCCAGTCCGCGGTGAGCAAGCGCATCGCCGCCCTCGAGCGCTTCTACGACCGGGCGCTGATCGAGCGCCACGGCCGTCGGGTGGTGCTGACCCATCACGGCACCCGGCTGGTGGAGAAGGTCACGCCGCTGATCAGCGAGCTGCGCAGCGTGTTCCTGGAGGACAACGCGCTGCGCCGGGGCAAGATCATCATGGGGGTGTCCGAGGCCATCCTGGCGAGCTGGGGGCCGCGGCTGTTCGCCAAGGTCCGCAACCGCATGCCGGAGGTGGAGTTCACCTTCCACGCCCAGCGCTCGCCGGTGGTGCTCGACCGCATCCGCTCGGGGGAATACATGCTGGGCATCTGCACCGGCTCGCCGGATGCCGACACCGACCTGCAGAGCGAGGTGATCCGTCGCGAGGCGATGGTCATTCTGCCTTCGGGGCTCGAGCCGCTGCGCTACCGGCCCGGGGACGAGCTGGACGTGATCACCATCGAGTCCCGCTCCGGGGCCTGGCGCTCCATCGAAGAGGACATGCGGCGCTGGTCGCTGCGCCGGCGGGTGTCGCTGGAGTCGTTCTTCTCGGTGGCGCAGATGGCGCTCGCCGGGTTCGGCCACGGCCTGGTGCCCGAAGGCGTCGCCCGGACCCTCGGTGTGGGCGAGGACGACTGGATCAGCCTGCGCGAGACCGGCCTGCACCGGCCGGTGCGGTTCGTGGCGCGCAAGTCCATGTTCTCCCAGCCGCTGGTTCAGAACTTCTATCAGGCCGTGTCAGAATTGGCGGAAACCGTCTGAACCGGAGCCCCGAATGGCCATCTTCCTGCATCACTACCCCGCGTCGCTGTTCTCCGAGAAGGTGCGGGTTCTGCTCGGCTACTTCGGGGCGACCTGGCAGTCCGTCGAGATACCGAGCATCATGCCGCGCCCGCTGCTGATGCCGCTCACCGGCGGCTACCGCAAGACGCCGGTGCTGTCGATCGACGCCAACGTCTACTGCGACACCAAGATCATCGCCCGGGCGCTGGCGCGTCACTTCGACGACCAGCAGCTCTACGCCCACGGTTTCAACGCGCACCGGGTCGCCGACTGGGCCGACAGCCAGCTCTTTCAGGTGACCGTGGCGCTGAATTTCTCGCCGGACGCGATCGCGGCGATGATGGGCAACCTGGCGCCGGAGGAGGCGGCGGCCTTCCAGCAGGATCGGGCGGAGCTCGCCAAGGGTGCCAGCATCGTCAGCTTCGGCCCCGAGGCGGCCGCGGCCTACCTGCGTCACCACCTCGAGGAGCTCGAAGCTGCCGTCGGCGACGGGTTTCTGTTCGGCCCGCGTCCGAGCATTGCCGACTTCTCGGTCTACCACTGCCTGTGGTTCGTGCAGAACAATCCGGTGAACGCGCCGCGGCTCGAGCCGTACCGCAACGTCCTGGCGTGGATGGCGCGGATGGCGGCGTTCGGTCACGGCAGCGTCGTCGACAGCAGCGGCGAGGCGGCCCTGGCCGCTGCCCGGGACGCCGCTCCGGTGCCGCCGGGGCTCGGCGCGCCGCTGCCGCAAGGCTTCGCGCCGGGCCAGAACGTCACCGTCACTCCGGTGGACTACGGGCGCATTCCCGTGGCCGGCCGCCTCGCCGGCTGGGACGCCCAGGAAGTCGTCATCGAGCGCGACAGCGACGAGACCGGGACCGTGATGGTGCACTTCCCGTCGGCCGGGTTCGAGGTGGCGGCGGCCTAGCCCGCGCACGGGACACCGCCCGTAGGAGCGGCCTCCCGGCCGCGATCTTCTAAGCACCGTTCAGGACCTCTGCAGTTTCTCCAGCAAGCCGCCGGGCTGCCGCCTGGCGGCGGGTGATCGCGGCCGGGAGGCCGCTCCTACGGGGGGCGGGGGGGGCTGGTCCGGTCAGGAAATGGCGCTGTGGGACTCGGCCGGGTGGGCCAGGGCCTCGCGGCACCAGCCGGACAGGGCGACGATCCAGTCGGCTCGGTCGTTCAGGCAGGGCACCAGGGTGAAGGACTCGCCGCCCGCCTCGAGGAACGTCTCGCGGCCGGCCATGCCGATCTCCTCCAGGGTCTCCAGGTTGTCGGCGACGAAGGCGGGGCAGGCCACCACCAGGTTCCGAACGCCCTGGCCCGGCAGCGCCGCCAGGGTCTGATCCGTGTAGGGCTGCAGCCACGGCAGCCGGCCGAGCCGGGACTGGAAGCTCACGGTGTAGCGCTCGGCGCCGATGCCCAGGGCCCCGGCGAGGAGTTCGGAGGTGCGGAAGCACTGGTGCCGGTAGCAGGTCGCGTGGGCCGGCGACGGCCTGGCGCAGCAGTCCGGGGACTGCAGGCAGTGGTTGCCCGTGGGGTCGGCCCGGGTGATGTGCCGTTCCGGCACGCCGTGATAGCTCAGCAGCAGATGGTCCCAGCGTTCCGGCAGGTGGTCGCGCACCGTCGCGGCCAGCGCCTCGACGTAGTCGTGGCGGGCGTAGAACGGCGGCAGCACGTGCAGGGTCATGCGCCGGCCGACCAGCTTCTGCACTGCCTTCACCGTGGTGGTGCAGGTCGAGTCGGCGAACTGCGGGTACAGCGGCACCAGCAGCAGCTCGTCCACGCCCTGGTCCGCGAGCCGGCGGACGGCGTCGTCCAGGCGCGGCTCGCCGTAGCGCATCGCCAGCTCCACCGGCATGCCGATCTGCTCGCGGGCGGCGCTTTCGAGGTTGCGGCTGTAGTGCAGCAGCGGGGATCCGGTGCCCGGTCCGGCGGCGTCCCAGATCTTCTCGTAGGCCTCGGCGCTGCGCTTCGGCCGGAACGGCAGGATGAAGCCGGACACGATCAGCCGGCGCAGCGGCCAGGCCACGTCCACCACGTAGGGGTCCATGAGGAAATCGTTCAGGTACCGGCGCACGTCCGAGGTTTCGGTGGATGCCGGGGTGCCGAGATTGACCAGAAGGATGCCGCGGGACATTGAATGGGATAGTATCCGCGCTCCTTCGAGATGTCATGGAAAACCAGGTTTTGGCGGTCATCATCGACTACGACGCCGGTAATCTGCGCAGCGTGGAGCGGGCCTGCCGCGAGGTCGGCGTGAGCGCCGAGATCACCGCCGATCCGGACCGCCTCGCCACCGCCGACAGAATCATCTTCCCCGGCGTCGGCGCCGCCGGCAGCGCCATGAAGAGCCTGCGCGCCCGGGGCATGGACGAGGCGCTGCGCGAGGCCATCGCCAGCGGCACGCCGGTGCTCGGCATCTGTCTCGGGCTGCAGATCTCGCTGGACCACTCGGAGGAGAACGACACCGACACGCTCGGCCTGATTCCCGGCCAGGTGCGGCGTTTCGCCTTCGACCGCCCGGACCTGAAGGTGCCGCACATGGGCTGGAACGAGGTGCGCGTGGTGCGGCCGCATCCCCTGCTCGAGGGCGTCGAGCCCGGCGACGAGTTCTACTTCGTGCACGGCTACTACCCGCAGCCGGCGAGCCCGGACGAGGTGTTCGCCGTCACCGACTACGAGATCGAGTTCGCCTGCGCGCTGGGCCGCGGTAACTACTTCGGCATGCAGTGCCATCCCGAGAAGAGCGGCCGGATCGGCCTCGACGTGCTGGCGCGGTTCGGCCGCTGGGACGGGTCATGCTGAGCAAACGCCTCATCGCCTGCCTGGACGTGCGCGACGGTAAGCTCGCCAAGAGCGTGAAGTTCGTCGATACGAAGGACATCGGCGACCCGGTCGAGAAGGCCCGGGAGTACTACCTCGACGGGCTCGACGAGCTCGTCTTCTACGACATCACCGCCTCCAGCGACAAGCGCAGCATCATGCTCGACGTGGTGGAGGCCGTCGCCGAGCAGGTGTTCATACCGCTGTCCGTGGGCGGCGGCGTGCGCTCGGTGCAGGACGCCACCGATCTGCGCCTCGCCGGGGCCGAGAAGATCAACGTCAATTCCGCCGCCGTGCAGCGCCCGGCGCTGATCGCCGAGTGTGCCGAGTCCATCGGCAACCAGAACGTGGTGCTGTCCATGGACATCCGCGCCGTCGAGCGCAGCGAAGTCTGTCCCTCCGGCTACGAGATCGTCATCAACGGCGGCCGCACGCCGGTGGGCCGGGACGCGCTCGCCTGGGCCCTGGAGGGCGAACGGCTCGGCGCCGGCGAGCTGGTGGTCAATTCCATCGACGCGGACGGCACCCGTGACGGCTACGAGCTGACCCTCACCCGGATGATCTCCGAGGCCGTGCGCATACCGGTGATCGCCAGCGGCGGCGCCGGCACCCCCGACCACCTCGTCGACGCGCTGACCACCGGCAAGGCGGACGCCGCGCTGGTGGCGTCCATGGTTCACTACGGCGACTACCGGGTCAGCGAGCTGAAACGCTATCTGCACGAGCATGGCGTGAAGATGCGCATGCACTGGTAGCCGGGCCGGGTGCCGCGGCGCCGTCGCTGGCGCGACATCCATCGCAGCACGGAGATCTCCATGCAGACCATCAGCGAGAACCGCTGCTTCGGCGGCATTCAGGGCGTGTTCGAGCACGCCTCGCGCGAGACCGGCACCGACATGCGTCTGGCGGTGTTCGTCCCCGGGGACGTGGCCGGACCCATGCCGGTGGTGTACTGGCTGTCGGGTCTCACCTGCACCGAGGAGAACTTCACCGTCAAAGCCGGCGCCCAGCGCGTCGCCGCCGAGCTGGGGCTGATTCTGGTGGCCCCGGACACGAGCCCCCGGGGGGAGGGCGTGCCCGACGACCTCGACGGCGCCTACGACTTCGGCATCGGTGCGGGGTTCTACGTCGATGCGGTCGAAGTGCCGTGGCGCGCCCACTACCGCATGCGCAGCTACGTGGAGTCCGAGCTGCCCGCGCTGATCGCCGAGCACTTTCCCGCCGACCCGGCGCGGCAGAGCATCCTGGGTCACTCCATGGGCGGCCACGGCGCGCTGACCATCGCCCTGCGCCATCCGGAGCGGTACCGGGCGGTGTCGGCGTTCGCCCCGATCTGCGCGCCCATGGACTGCCCGTGGGGCCGCAAGGCGCTCGGCGGCTATCTCGGCGCCGACCGGGCCGCGTGGCGCCAGTACGATGCCTGCGCGCTGATCGAGGACGGCGCCCGGGTGCCGGAGATTCTGGTCGATCAGGGCGGCGACGACGGTTTTCTCGAGGAGCAGCTCCAGCCCGAACGCCTGCGCGCGGCCTGTGAAGCGGCCGGCATTCCGCTGACGCTGCGCCTGCAGCCGGGTTACGATCACTCCTACTTCTTCATAGCGACATTCATCGAAGATCACCTGCGCTGGCACGCCGAGCGGCTGTCGGCCGGGTCCTGAGGACGTCATGAAAGCGATACGCATCGACGGCGACACCCTGGTCTGGGGCGAGGCGGAGCCGCCCGCCCTGGGGCCGGGTGAGGTCCGCATCGCGGTCCAGGCGACCGCCATCAACCGGGCCGATCTGGTTCAGCGGTCGGGCAACTATCCGCCGCCGCCCGGCGCCAGCGACATACTCGGGCTGGAGTGCGCCGGCGAGATCGTCGAGGTGGGCGAAGGGGTGACCCGGGTCGAGCCGGGAGACCTGGTGTGCGCGCTGCTCGCCGGCGGCGGCTACGCCGAGCAGGTGGTGGTGCCCGCGGGCCAGGTGCTCAAGGTGCCGGCGGGCTTCGATGCCGTCCGCGCGGCGGCAATCCCCGAGGTGTTCGCCACGGCCTATCTGAATCTCTACATGGAAGCGGCGCTGGCGAAGGGAGAGCGGGTGCTGCTCCATGCCGGCGCCAGCGGGGTCGGCACCGCCGGTGTCCAGCTCTGCCGGGCGTTCGGCAACCCCTGTCTGGTCACCGCGGGCGGGCAGGACAAGATCGAGCGCTGCGTGGCGTTGGGAGCCGACGGCGGCGCCGACCGCCACGCCGGCGGCTTCGAGGACACCGTGAAGGCCTGGACCGACGGGGCCGGGGTGGACGTCATTCTCGATCCCGTGGGCGCGGGCTACCTGGAGCAGAACGTGCGCTGTCTGGCGACCGGCGGACGGCTGGTGCTGATCGGCCTGATGGGCGGCGCCGTCGCAGAGATCCATCTCGGCATGCTGCTGGTGAAGCGGCTGCGGCTGATCGGCTCGACCCTGCGTGCCCGGCCGATCAGCGAGAAGGCGGCGGTGATGGACGCGCTGCAGCGCCGGGTCTGGCCGCTGTTCGAGTCCGGTGACGTCGAGCCGGTGATCGAGCGGGTGATGCCGATCACCGAGGCCGACGCCGCCCACGCGCTGGTGGCGAGCAACGAGACCGTCGGCAAGGTCGTGCTGACCGTCGGCTGATCCGTTCCGCAGGCGATGCCGCGCCGGCGATCGTCGCGGGTCGCCGGGGCCGTCGTCAGATCACGACGCCCCTTCGAAGGAGGCGAGCTGCTCCCGCAGGGTGGACAGCGCCGCCTCGGCGTCCGCCAGCTTCTGACGCTCCTTGTCGACCACCTCCTTCGGCGCTTTGTCGACGAAGCTGGCGTTGCCGAGCTTGCCTTCCAGGCGCTTGACCTCCTGCTCCCGGCGGCCGATCTCCTTGCTCAGTCTGGCGCGCTCGGCGTCGAGGTCGATGAGCCCCGCCAGCGGCACCATCACCTTCAGCTCACCCACCAGCGAAAGCGCGTTGGCGGGCGGCCGGTCGTCGGCGGCGAGCCAGTCGATGCGGTCGATGGTGGCGAGGCGCTTGAACAGCTCCTCGGTGGTGGCGGCAAGATCGCGGTCCCGGTCGCTGCCGCCCTGGAACAGCACGTCCACGGTCTGCTTGGGGCGGATGTCGGCCTCGCCGCGGATGTTGCGCACGCCGAGCACCACGCCCTTGAGCCATTCGATGGCCGCGTCGGCCTCCGCGTCGGCGGCGAAGTCGGCCGGCGCCGGGTAGGGCTGGAGCATGATGGTCGGGTCGTCGTTGCCGAGCAGCGGCGCCGCTTCGCGCCAGATGGCCTCGGTGATGAACGGCATGATCGGGTGCGCGGCCCGCAGCAGGGCTTCCAGCACGGTCAGCAGCGTCCGGCGGGTGCCGCGCAGCGCCTCGGGCGAGGTGGATTCGCTCCACAGCACCGGCTTGGTCAGCTCCAGGTACCAGTCGCAGTACTCGTGCCAGACGAAGTCGTAGACCGCGTTGGCGTAGAGGTCGAAGCGGTAGGTGTCGATGGCGCGCTTCGAGTCGGCCAGCAGATGATGCAGGCGGGAACGGACCCAGCGATCGGCGAGCGAGTACTCGGCGTCGCCGTCGAGGGACACGCCGTCGTCCTTGCGGCAGTTCATCAGGACGAACCGTGCCGCGTTCCACAGCTTGTTGCAGAAGTTGCGGTAGCCCTCGATGCGGTTCAGGTCGAAGCGCACGTCCCGGCCGCTGGTGGCCAATGCGCAGAAGGTGAAGCGCAGGGCGTCGGTGCCGTAGGACGGTATGCCGTCGGGAAATTCCTTGCGGGTCTGCTTCTCGATGCGCGGCGCCATCTGCGGCTGGGTGAGATTGGTGGTGCGCTTCTCCACCAGCGCATCGAGGTCGATGCCCTCGATCAGGTCCAGCGGGTCCAGGCCGTTGCCCTTGGTCTTGGACATCTTCTGGCCTTCCGCGTCGCGCACCAGGCCGTGGATGTAGACCTTGCGGAACGGCACCTCGCCGGTGAACTTCAGCGTCATCATGATCATCCGGGCGACCCAGAAGAAGATGATGTCGTGGCCGGTGACGAGCACGTCCGTGGGGTGGTAGCGCGCGAGCTCCGCGCTGTCGTCGGGCCAGCCCAGCGTCGCGAAGGACCACAGGGCAGAGGAGAACCAGGTCTCGAGCACGTCCGGGTCCCGGGTCAGCGGGAGGCCCGCGTCGAGGCCATGGCGCTCCCGGACCTCGGCTTCGCTGCGGCCGACGTAGACGTTGCCGGACCCGTCGTACCAGGCGGGGATCTGATGGCCCCACCACTGCTGACGGGAGATGCACCAGTCCTGGATGTTGCGCATCCAGGAGAAGTACAGGTTCTCGTAACTCTTCGGCACGAACTCCACGTCGCCGTTCTCCACCGCCGCGATGGCGGGGTCGGCCAGCGGCTGGATCTTCACGAACCACTGATCGGTGAGCAGGGGCTCGATCACCGCGCCGGAGCGGTCGCCTCGGGGAACCATGAGCTTGTGGTCCTCCACGGCTTCCAGCAGGCCCTCGGCGTCCAGGTCCGCCACCACCCGCTCGCGGGCCTCGTAGCGATCGAGACCGCGGTAGGCCGCCGGGGCGTTGTCGTTGATGCGCGCGTCTTCGGTGAGCACGTTCACCATCGGCAGTTCGTGGCGCGTGCCCATGTCGTTGTCGTTGAAGTCGTGGGCCGGCGTGATCTTCACGCAGCCGGTGCCGAACTCGGGATCGACGTAGTCGTCGGCGATGATCGGAATCTCCCGTCCGACCAGGGGCAGCTTCACGCGCTTGCCCACCAGCGACGTGTAGCGCTCGTCCTCGGGATGCACGGCCACCGCGGTGTCGCCCAGCATGGTTTCCGGCCGGGTGGTGGCGACCACCAGGTAGTCCTTGCCGTCGGCGGTCCTGGCGCCGTCCAGCAGCGGGTAGCGGAAGTGCCAGAGCTTGCCCTGCTCCTCGCTGTTCTCCACTTCGAGATCGGAGATGGCGGTCTTGAGCTGGGGGTCCCAGTTGACCAACCGCTGGCCGCGGTAGATCAGCCCCTCCTCGTGAAGACGCACGAACACCTCGAGCACGGCCCGGGCGTAGTCGTCGTCCATGGTGAAACGCTCGCGGCTCCAGTCGAGGGACGAGCCCATGCGGCGGAGCTGGCGGGAGATGTTGTTGCCGGACTCGGCCTTCCACTGCCAGACGCGCTCGACAAAGGCCTCGCGGCCGACCTCGGCACGGGTCTTCCCCTCGGCGTTGAGCTGGCGTTCCACCAGCATCTGGGTGGAGATGCCGGCGTGGTCGGTGCCCATCTGCCACAGGGTGCGGTCGCCGAGCATGCGGTGATAGCGGATCAGCGCGTCCATCAGCGTGTGCTGGAAGGCGTGACCCATGTGCAGGCTGCCGGTGACGTTGGGCGGCGGTATGACGATGCAGTACGCCGGGCCGTCGCCGGATGGGGCGAAGTAGTTGGCCTGTTCCCACTGCTCGTACAGCGACTGCTCGATGCCGTGGGGGTCGAAACTATTCTCCATCCGGGTCCTCGTGCGATGAATTGAACTGCTTGTCGATGGTGCTGCGTATCTCGTCGGACAGGGCGTCGAGCAGCGACTGCCGGAGCTCGTCGACGCGGCTCGCCAGCGCTTCGCGCAGCCACTGCTGCAGGGTCGCGTCCATGCGCACCTTGAGCGCCTCGTTGAGCTGGTCCGTGTGCTCGGGTGTCCAGTCGGTCTGATGGCGCTCGATGGCCTCCCGAGCCTGGTCGAGCAGCTCCCGGGCCGATTCCCGCCACTCGTCGGACAGCAGGGCCTTGAAGACGTCCTCGTTCAGGCCCGAGTCGCCGGCGTCGATCTCGAAATCGCCCTGGCCGCCCAGGAACGTCTCGTTCAGGCTCACGCCGCCGTGCACCACGTCCTCGAGCAGCGGCACGTCGTCGTCACGCCGGCCCGAATCCTCCGCGGGCGGCCCGCCGCCGGGATCCGGAGCCTGTCCGGAGTCGCCGTCGCCGGGCTGCTCGAGCAGGGTGCGGATCGACTCCAGGTCGCCCAGCAGTCCGCTGGTGTCGCCCGACTTCCGGTTGCCGTCGGTCATGCCGTTTCCCACTCGTCGAGGTCGTGGTGAAACAGGGGAAAGCCCCGGTCCCGGTAGAATTTGTAGCGGGCCCGGCCGTCGTCGCGGTTGGCGTCGACGACGATCTCGGCGACCCGGTCGAAGCGGCCGAAGAACGTGGGAATCTCCGGCGCCAGGTTGACCAGCAGGCCCTCCGGCTCGCCGGGGGGCTCCCAGCCGATCTCCACGGGCTGGCGACGCCCGCCGGGGTGCTCCCCCGCGATGCCGTGGGGCACGAACCGGTGCTCCGGGTAGTTCCACAGCAGATCGTCGAGGTCCGCTGCCGCCTCCCGGTCGGCTACGTGCAGATGCATCGGCGTGCCCGCACCCACGGCCTTCACGGCGAGCCGGCAGGCGAACCGGCACGCCGCATTCATGTCGACGTCCTTCAGGATGTAGAAGTCGACCCGGGTCACTCGCTCGCCTGGACGAGGTAACGGAACAGCAGGCCGACCGGCCGGCCGGTCGCACCCTTGGCTGCGCCGCCCTGGAAGCCGCTGCCGGCGATGTCCAGGTGGGCCCAGGCGTACTTGCCGGTGAAGCGCGACAGGAAGCACGCCGCGGTGATCGAGCCCGCGCCCGGGCTGCCGATGTTGGGGATGTCCGCGAAGTTGCTCTTCAGCATCTCCTGATAGTCGTCCCACAGGGGCATGCGCCAGGCCCGGTCGCCGCTCCAGTCGCCGGCGTCCAGCAGCGCACCGGCCAGGTCGTCGTCCTTGGTGAACAGCCCGGAGGCGTAGGAGCCGAGGGCGACGATCATGGCGCCGGTGAGGGTGGCCACGTCCACCACGGCCTTCGGCTTGTAGCGCTCCACGTAGGTCAGCGCGTCGCACAGCACCAGCCGCCCCTCGGCGTCGGTGTTGAGAATCTCCACGGTCTTGCCGGACATGGTGCGGACGATGTCGCCTGGCCGCGTGGCCCGGCCGCTCGGCATGTTCTCGGCCGCGGCGACCACGGTGATCACGTTCACCGGCAGCTTCGCCTCGGCGACGGCGCGGATGGTGCCGAGCACGGTGGCGGCGCCGCACATGTCGAACTTCATCTCGTCCATGGCGGCGGCCGGCTTGAGGCTGATGCCGCCGGTGTCGAAGGTGATGCCCTTGCCCACCAGCACCACGGGCGCATCGCCCGCCTTGCCGCCCTTGTACTCGACGATGATCATGCGGCCCGGCGTGTCGCTGCCCTGGCTCACGGCCATGAAGGCGCCCATGCCGAGCTCGGTCATGCGCTTCTCGTCCAGGGACGACACCTTCACCTTGTCGAGCCGGGACAGCTTGCGGGCTTCCTTCAGCAGGTAGTTGGGATTGCACACGTTGGCCGGCTGGTTGCCCAGGTTGCGGGCGAAGTCGAGGCCGGTCTGCAGGGCGGTGGCCTCCCGGGCGGCGCGCTGCACCGTGGCGCGGCTGCGGGCGTCGGCGTGCACCTGGATGCGCTTCAACGTGAGCCCGGGGCCGGTGTCGCCGGTCTTGTGCTCGTTGAACTCGTAGAGGGCGTTCGCCAGCGCGGCGAGACCCGTGCTGATGCGCCAGTAGACGTCCCGATCGGTGACCCGGGCGGCGCCGAGGGCCCACAGCGCGCTCTGGGCGTTCAGCGGCCTGACGGCCTTCGCCACGGCTGCGGCGATCTTGCGGAAGTCCTCGGCCGTGACCTCGCCGTCGGCGCCGCCGGCGACGAGCAGGCGCTTCACCGGCGCGTCCTTCGGCAGCGGCACCAGCAGGGTCTTGCCCGGCTTGTCCTGGAAGTCCGTGATGGCGGCGTCGAACAGCGCCTTCTGGCGGTGCTTGGCGGCGACTTTGCGGGCCTGATCCAGGCTGGTGATCAGGCAGGGTGTGCTGAGCTCCGTGAGGGAGCCGGTCTTGGTCTGATAGCGCATGAGCCCCAGTCTTGGCGGATTCGGCGCGATTCTAATTCAAAGCGGCCATCGGCCGCAGCCCGGCTCAGCCGGCCCGTTTCGCCAGCACCACGACCTCGGAGGCGGACAGCAGATCCGGCCAGGTCCTGCGCCCGGGATCCACGTACATCCACAGGTAGCCGAGCCCGAGGGTGAGGAGGGCGAGCAGGGCGCCGATGAACCGCAGGGTCGCCTGGGTGAGGTTGATGGGCACGCCGCCGGGATTCTGCACCCGCAGCCGCCAGGCCAGCATGCCGAGGGTCTGGCCCCGGCGGATCCAGAAGAAGGCGAAGAAGGCGAAGATCTCCAGGAACAGGATGGCGTTCACCCAGGGCCCGTGGACCGCTTCGAAGCGGTTGAGGCCGGTGAGCAGGAACAGCGTCACCATCACCAGGGCGATCACCACCAGGGCGTCGTAGACCATCGCGCCGAGGCGCCGCAGCAGCCCGGCGGGGCCAATCTCCAGCGGCGCCGCGACCATCGCGTCAGAAGCTGGCGCGATGGTCGGCGACCTTCACGGGCCGCCCGCAGAACTCCTCCCGGGTCATGGCCTGGAGCACGTCGGCGTCCTCGCAGTTGGCCCAGGCCCGGCGTCCGTCCGGCAGGCGGCAGACCACATGGCCGATGGCCGGCCCCTCGGGCCCGTACATCACGGTGTAGGTCTCCACGGTGGCGTCGCCCCGGTAGTCCAGGGCCACCTCGCGGCTGGGGGTGGCGTCGACCTCGGCCTGCACGTCCTGGTGCTGGAACGGCTGCGCGGGCGGCGTGGTCGAGTACACGCCGAAGGCGTGCTTGGTCAGATAGCCGCCGTTGGCGGTGATCAGGGCCTTCGCCCCGCGCTGCTCCCGCAGCAGTTCCACCGCCCGGGCGATGGAGTGCATCACGTAGTTGTTGAGCGGGCCGCCGGCGAAGGTGAGGCCACCGGTGATGGTCAGGTCCCGGCTGGTGTCGAGGCCGATCTCCGCGGCGGCGATCTGCACCGCCACCGGGAAGCAGCTGTAGACGTCCACCAGGTCCAGGTCCGCCGGCGTCAGCCCGGTCAGTTCCAGCACCCGGCGGCCGGCGATGCGGATGGCCGGCGAGGAATGAAAGTCTTCCCGGTTGGACACGAAGTAGTGGTCGTGGGCGTCGGTGCCGGCCCACGGATAGATCCACTTGTCCTCGGGAATGCCCAGCTCCCGGGCCCGGCGTTCCGAGCACATGATCAACGCCGCGCCCTGGTCGACGTTGTTGTTGGAGTTCATCAGCTTCGGGTAGGGGAACGACACCGGCCGGTTCTGGGCGGAGATGGTGCGGATCTCCTCGGCGCTGCGGGGCTCCCGCAGCCAGGCGTGGGGATTGCCGGCGGCCACCCGGCTGAAACCGGCCCACAGCTCGGAAATGCGCTTCAGATGCGCGTCGATCGATTCGCCGCGGTGGTAGCGCAGCGCGTTCTCGAACATGGGATAGATCTGGATCGGCGCGCGGATGCGCAGCGCCTTCTCGGCCTCGTGGCTCATGTCCTTGTCTTCGCCGAACATCCGGTCCGGCGTGCCCGGCAGGGCCTGCCAGTCGAGCTCGAGCCCGGCGCGGCGGGCCTTGGCCTGGGTGTTCCCGCACTCGGCGCCGGTAATGACGACGATGTCCCGGTCGCCCCGCTGGATGTCGAGGGCGGACTGATTGACCACGGTCTGCACGAAATTCCCGCCGTAGGGCGTCAGCGCGGTCTCGGCGGCGGGGCAGCCCACCGCCTCGGCCACGGCCCTGGCAGGATTCTGGTACGACCAGATGCCGCGGATCACCCGCACCGAAGCCGCCTTCTCGAGCAGGCCGGGCGCGCCGGCGTCCTCGGCGGCGAGGCGCACGGCGTCGATCATCAGCTCGATGGGCTCGCGGGCGGTGGCCGGGTCGTCGATGCGCTGTTCGAGCTGGGCGGCGCCTACCAGAATCGGAGTCTCACTCATGGTCTTGGGTATCGTCTGCTGCCGGGGCCGGCATGATACCGAATTTCCTGCGGGCGCTGGACCGCGGCGGCGCGGGCGGCGGGCGGATCGTCAGGGCCCGCAGCGACGGCGGCTTGCGCTGGGCGGACGCGGGGCGGCCGGAGACCGTGAGGCGTGAGCGTGACACAGGTCCGGTATGGAACCGGCGGTTGCACGCCGGCACGGGATGACAACTAGACTTCATTCACTTGTAAGGGCTTGCCGGATGCGTGCATGGTTCACAATCCGCATCGCGCCCATGTTGGATGCTTGGCCACCTTTCACGAACGGGACGGGGCGTGCAGACCTTTTATCTCGCCAGACAACCGATCTACGACAGCGGCCTGCGGGTCGCCGGCTACGAGCTGTTGTTCCGCAACGGCCAGGTCGAAGGCGCGCACTTCCTCAACGGTGACCAGGCGACATCCGAGGTCATCACCAGCAGCGTGGTGGACATCGGGCTCAACAACCTGGTCGGGACCCATCCGGCGTTCATCAACGCCACCCAGTCGTTCCTGAACGGCGACCTGCCGCTGCCCGAGCTCAAGGGCCAGATCGTCCTCGAGGTGCTCGAGGACATCGAGGTCACCGAAGGGCTGGTCGCGCGCCTGGGCGAGCTGTCCCGGGCCGGCTACCGCGTGGCTCTGGACGATTTCGTGCTGGAGCCGCGGGCCGAGCCGCTGCTCGAGGTGGCGGACTACGTGAAGCTGGACGTCTGTGCGCTGACCCGGGAGGCGCTGATCGATCACGTCGAGCGGATCCGCCCGCACCGCGCCCGGCTGATCGCCGAGAAGGTCGAGACCCACGAGATGATGGCGCTGTGCCAGGAGCTCGGGTTCGACATGTACCAGGGCTTCTTCTTCTGCAAGCCGCGGCTGATCTCCGGCAAGCGCCCGGAGGCCAACCGGCTGGCGGTGCTGCAGCTCATCACCCGGCTGCAGGACCCGGAAGCGGGCATGGACGAGCTGGAGCGGCTGGTGACCTGCGACCCGGCGCTCTCCTATCGGCTGCTCAAGTACATCAATTCCGCCTACTGCGGCGTGCCGGTGGAGGTGACCTCGATCCGCCAGGCGCTGGTGCTGGTCGGCACCAACCTGGTCCGGAGCTGGGCCACGCTGCTGCTGCTGTCCCGGCTGTCCGACGGCAAGCCCAGCGAGCTGATCGTCACGGCCCTGGTGCGGGCCAGGATGGCGGAGCTGCTGGGCGAGTCGGACACCTCGCGGGAGAACAACCAGTACTTCACCGTGGGCCTGCTGTCGGTGCTCGACGCGCTGCTCGACCTCGACATGGAGGACGTGGTGAAGGAACTGCCCTTCGACGCGGAGGTTTGTGCCGCCCTCGCCGGTCGCACCGGGCCGCTGGGCACCACGCTGTCCCGGGTGATCGACTACGAGCAGGATCTCGGCGCCCGGGACGATGCCGACCCGGCCGTCGCCGAGGCCTACCTCAAGGCGCTGGCCTGGGCCGACGAGACCCAGCAGGCGCTCGGCTCGCCGGCCTGATCCGCGCTGCCGCGGACAGCGGTCAGAGCAGGGTTCCAGCCCCCAGATACAGCACCAGCGCCACGGCGCCGGCCAGCAGCGCATAGGGGAGCTGGGTGCGCACGTGATCGATGTGATCCGTGGCCGCGGCCATGGAGGCGACCACGGTGGTATCGCTGATCGGCGAGGCGTGATCGCCGAACACCGCCCCGGACAGCACGGCCCCCAGCAGCAGAGCCGGATCGATGCCGAGGGTCAGGGCGATCGGCATGGCCACCGGGATCATGATGGCGAACGTGCCCCAGCTCGAGCCGATGGCGAAGGCCGTGAACCCCGACACCAGAAACACCAGAGCCGGCAGCAGCGCGACCGGCACGTTGTCGCTCACCACCCGTGACAGGAAGGCGCCGGTGCCGAGCGCGTCGGTGACGTCGCCGAGGGCCAGCGCCAGCAGCAGGATCACCGCCACCGGCAGCAGGCCGCCGGCCCCCTTCAGCGAAACGGACATCAGCTCGTCGATGCTGCGCCGCTGGCGGGTCAGCGCCATGACCCAGGCCGTGACCAGCCCCACCAGAACGGCCCACAGCACGGCCGTCGAGCCGGAGCCGTCGGCCAGGTTGCCGTCGCCGGTGATATACAGCGACACCGGCACCATCGCCACCAGCACCAGGATCGGCACGATCATGAAGGCGGGGCTCGCCCGGGATGCGTCGCCGCCGTCCGCATCGGCGCTGCCCAGCAGCGCGGGGTCGACCATCGGCGAGGCGTGCGGCCACAGCACCTGGCCGTTGCGGGTGCGGGCCTCGGCCCGCGCCATGGGGCCGAAATTCCAGCGGCGGGCGATGACCAGCGCGGCCAGGGCCACTGCCAGTATCGAGTAGAAGTTGTACGGAATGGCGCCGACGAAGGTGGCCAGCGGGTCCTCCACGGCGGTGCCGCCGAGCAGGCCGAGGTTGAACGCGCCCCAGGCGTTGAGCGGAATCAGGATGCACACCGGGGCCGACGTCGAATCGATGAGGTAGGCGAGCCGCTCCCGGGAAATGCGCATCCGGTCGAACACCGGCCGCGACACCGCTCCCGCCACCAGCAGGGTCAGGTTGGACTCGATGAACACCACGATGCCGGTGGTCCAGGCGAGCCATTCGGCGCGCCGCTCGGTGGTCACCCACCGGCGCCGGGTCAGCCAGTCGACGAACCCGCGCACGCCGCCGGTGCGTTCGATGACGGCGATCATGGCGCCGATCACCAGGGTGAAGCCGATCACCCGGGCGTCGCCGGCATTGCCCAGCACGGCCACGATGCCCTCGACGCCGGTGCCCAGCGCGGCCACCGGGCCGCTTTCGCCGGCCAGCCACCAGCCCAGCCAGATGCCGGCCAGCAGGGACAGGATCACCTGGCGGCTGACGATGGCCAGGGCGATGGCGAGCACCGGCGGCAGTATCGAAGACCAGCCGGGCTCCATTCAGGGGCGCTCCGCGGAGTCGGGGGAGAGCGCATCGTCGTCGTCGGCCGGCATGGTCTCGAACGCCACCGAGAAGGTGCCGAGATCACCCACGCGGCCGCCGCGAATCGGCACCGGCTCCCGGCGCGGCGCCTGCCGGCGGGCGACGCTGTCGTCGCGCCGCTCGATCCAGGCGTCCACCACCTCGCCGGACGGCCGCACGTGGCAGATCAGCTCGCCTTCGCGGACCAGCTCGCCGAGCAGCCGGACGCGCCGCTCCCGGAGCTGGGTGCGGCGTCCGTCGACGAAGCGGAACACGGTGGATTCGCCGGTTATGTCGAAGGTCTCGTCCGCATCCCGCCACAGGGTCCGGTCCGGGCCCTGGAGCAGCCGAGGGCTCTCGACGCGACACCCACCGTCGACTCTGTACGTGAAGATGACGTTCCGCGTCGCTTCCGGGATTCCGGCCGGGATCGTCGTCTGAGGTGGCGGGGGCGGAGGGAACTCCGAGGCCATGACGGCCAGTGCCAGTAACGTTGTCTTCATGTCCGGGATGTTACTGCACAGATCGGTCGAAGCCCCAGCCGGCGGTCAGCCATCCATCATCCGACGAAACTGGTCCGCGGGCATGGCTTTTCCGAACAGATAGCCCTGCAGGGTGTCGCAGCCCAGCGTCGCCAGCGTGACCGCGGAGGACTCATCCTCGACGCCTTCGGCGACGATGTGGAGTTCGAGTCCCCGGGCGAGGGCCACCACGCCTGCCAGAATGCCCTCGCTTCGAGGCTCCGATCCGGCTAGCCCCTGCACGAATGACCGGTCGATTTTCAGCTCGTCGATGGGAAGGTCCTGCAGGTGACTGAGGGAGGAGTAGCCCGTGCCGAAGTCGTCGATCGACAGTCGGGCGCCGAGCTCCCGCAACGTCCGCATATTGGCGCCAATCTGCGTCGGGTCGCCGGCCATGGCGTCCTCCGTGATCTCCAGCGTCAGACGTTCAGGGGCGACGGAGTAGATCGCCAGGGCGTCTCGAATCACGTCTTCCAGCTGGCCGTCGAGGAGCACTGCCGGCGGGACGTTCACCGCTACGCCGATCGGATCCGGCCACTTGCGGCACTGCGCGATGGCGGCCTTGAGAACGTACCATGTGAGGTCCGGCAGCAGGCCGCCTTTGGCGACCGCCGGCATGAAGGTGCCGGGACCGATGACGTTGTGGCCCGGCGGGTGCCACCTCAGCAGGGCCTCACAACCGGTCACGTTGCGCAGGCCGGCGTTGACCTTCGGCTGAAAGTAGGGCGTGAATTCGCCTTCCTCGAGCGCCCGCGTGACTCGATGGATCATGCGGTGGTCATCCATCGGCCGATCGTTCGCCGCGGTGTCTTTGACGATCCACGGCAGATCGCGGGATCTGGCTTCGCGGATGCCGAGCTCGCCGAGCCTCATGCGAGCATCGGTATCGTGTGCGCCAGCGACCGGCGGGACGAATGCGGCGTGAAACTGGGGGCGGATCTCTTCGTCGACGATGCTGATGGGCGGCGTCATCAGGCGCTCCAGCTTGGCTGCCGCCAGTTCGATCTGCTGGCGTTGCGCGACGTCTCTGAGCCAGATGCAGAACTTGTGCGGAGCCGATTCGACGAGCTCGTCGCGTTCGCGCCGGAACTGTTCCACTCTCCTTGCGAACTCGCTGAGCACAAGGGCCATACAGGCCTCGCCGAGGTCTGCTTCGAGGTCTTCGTGATTGGCGAGCTCGATCACGGCGAGCGTCGCGTTCTTCACGACGGGCCCGTCACAGGAAGTACTCGTCCGGCTGGATGCCGTAGTCCCCCGGTCTGAGTTCCTGGGTGATCCACAGCGCGGCGCTGTTGCCATCCTCCTTGGCATAGCTACCGAGATCGATGATCACCATCTCATCCAGCGGCCGCTTGTCCGCATCCAGTATCAGTGTGAGCTTCGGCCGTAGACGCCGGGTAGGATTCTGCTGCAGGACGATGCCCACTTCGCCGGAGCTGAGCTCGACGATCGATCCGGTGGGAAACAGGCCCACGGCCTGCAGAAACTGTTCGACCAGAGCCCCCTGGAACAGCTCGTCCTTGGCGTCGGCGAGTTCCTGCATGGCGTTGAAGGACGACCTGCCGGGCGCCCAGGGCTTGTCCGTGATCATGGCGTCATAGGTATCGACCAGTCCGACGATTCGGGCCAGCAGAGGGATCTCGTCCTGGATCAGCCCCCGCGGATAGCCGCTGCCATCGTAGCGCTCGTGATGGTTGGCGATGATCTGCAGCACGTCCCGGTCGACATTGCCGGCCTGTTTGAGCAGTTCCATCCCGTGAAGCACGTGCTCGCGCATCTGGACGTGTTGCTCGTCCGTCAGCGGCTGGTCCGAGTCGGTAATGGATGAGTCGACTTTCGACATGCCGACGTCCACCAGCGCGGCGCCCAGCGCCAGACGCTTCAGCGTCGCCAATTCCAGACCGATGTGGCGCCCGAGGAGCGCAGCCCAGACCGCATTCGACAGGGCGCGGTTGTAGAAGTAGTCGCCGCGGCTGCGCATCCGTATCAGCGCGGCCAGCGCTTCGTCGTTGCGCAGGACGCTGTCGATCAGCGGGTTGATGGCTCGCTGCATGCCCGGAACGTCCAGATGACCGTTGGTACGCAGCCGGCCGAACACTTTGGCGACAGCCTCAGACGCACTCTCCAGGTCGTCCTTGGCCGTGGCAATCTCCCGGTCGAGGTCGGTGTGGTTGCGGTAGTGCTGACGTTGGGCGGTGGTGGCGGCGGTCTGCATGGTCGATGGCGGCCTGCGGCGGCGCGGATCCACGAACACGTAGTCGCAGTGCTGCTGCACGTACGCAGTGTCTTCCGCGCTGCGCACGTAGAAGCCCTGGGTGGCAAACGGGGTTTCCAGCCAGGGCCTGTCGATCTCGGCAACGTACATGCCGGGCTCGAGTTTGCTCGCCGGAATCTCGATCAGCCCGCGATGGTCGATGCTCATGCAATCAGTCTAGAACAACCGACCGGGCGCAACGGGCTGGTGCCCGGGGTCGGAGTCGAACCGACACTCCCTTGCGGGAACCAGATTTTGAGTCTGGCGCGTCTACCAATTTCGCCACCCGGGCGGGCAGGCGGAATAGTACACGTCGGTCGCCGGCCGGTGCCATCGGCGGTCGTTGCATTGGCCGCATGGATCTGTATATTCATACAGCATTCGACGCAGGGGGAATCGGAGCATGAGCGCGGCACTGACTTTCTACACCAATCCCATGTCCCGGGGCCGGATCGTGCGCTGGATGCTCGAGGAGGTCGGCGCGCCCTACGACACCGAGATACTCGAGTACAGCACCACCATGAAAGGGCCGGAGTATCTGGCCATCAATCCCATGGGCAAGGTGCCGGCCATCCGCCACGGCGACGTGGTCGTGACGGAGTGCGCGGCCATCTGCGCCTATCTCGCCGATGCCTTTCCGGGCGCGGGGCTCGCGCCGCCGCCGGCGGAGCGGGGCGCCTACTACCGCTGGCTGTTCTTCGCGGCCGGGCCCCTCGAGTCTGTCGTGCTGAACCGGTCCCTTGGCCTCGAGGTGCCGAAGGAGCGGGAGATGACGACCGGTTTCGGCAATTACGGGCTGGTGCTCGACGCGCTCGAGCGCGCGGTTGCCGGCAGCGGCTACCTGGCCGGCGATGCCTTCAGCGCGGCGGACGTGTACGTGGGCTCCCAGATCGGCTGGGGGCTCGAGTTCGGCACCATCGAGTCGCGGCCGGCGTTCCAGGATTACTTCGCGAAGCTCGAGTCGCGGCCCGCCCGGCTGCGGGCGGCCGAACTCGACGATGCCGCGGGAGCCGGTTCCAGCGGCTGAGGATGCGCGGGGGCGCGCGGCGGCGCCCGACCCGGTAGAATGCGCCGCTTCGCCAGATTGGTCGGTAAAGCCAATGCGCGTCGACGAGTTCGACTACGATCTCCCCGAAGAGCTGATCGCTCAGACGCCGCCGGAGCGGCGGGAAGCCAGCCGCCTGCTGCACGTGCCTGCGGACGCCGGCGAGGGCGAACTGCGTCACCTCCACTTCACTGACTTCCCCGGCCTGCTGCGGCCCGGCGACCTGCTGCTGCTCAACGACACCCGGGTCATCAAGGCCCGGCTGCGCGGCGAGAAGGACAGCGGCGGCCAGGCCGAGGTGCTGGTGGAGCGCATCGAGTCGGACACCGAAGCCATCTGTCAGGTGCGGGTCAGCAAGCCACTGAAGCCGGGCCGCACGCTGCGGGTCGGCCGTTTCACCCTCGAGGTGCTCGGCCGGCACGGCGAGTTCTACCGTCTCGCGTTTCCCGGCACCGTCACCCAGGTTCTCGAGGCCGAGGGCGAGGTGCCGCTGCCGCCCTACATCGAGCGTTCCCCGGCGGATGACGATCTGGAGCGGTACCAGACGGTCTACGGCACGCGGCCGGGGGCGGTGGCCGCACCGACGGCCGGCCTGCACTTCACCCGGGAGATGCTCGACGGGCTGCCCGCAGCCGGTGTCGAGGTGGCGTATCTGACCCTGCACGTCGGCGCCGGCACGTTCCAGCCGGTGCGTGCCGCGGACACGGGGGATCACCGCATGCACTTCGAGCGTTACGAGGTGCCGGCGCCGACAGCCGAGGCCGTCGCCCGCTGCCGGGCCCGCGGCGGCCGCGTGGTGGCGGTGGGAACCACCGTGGTGCGGACGCTGGAGTCCGCTGCCGCGGCAGGCGGCCTGATCACGGCAGGGCAGGGCGAGACCGACCTGTTCATCACCCCCGGGTACCGGTTCCGGGTGGTCGACGCGCTGCTGACGAATTTCCACCTGCCCCGGTCGACGCTGCTGATGCTGGTCTGCGCCTTCGGCGGCTACCGCCGGGTGATGGCGGCCTATCGCGCGGCGGTGGCGGCGGAGTACCGGTTCTTCAGCTACGGAGACGCCATGTTCCTGGAACCCGGAACCGCCGCCGGCGGCGTGGGAGACGACCATGTTTGAGCTGCTGGGCACGGACGGTGCCGCCCGCCGCGGCCGGCTGACCACGGCCCACGGCGTGGTCGAGACGCCGGTATTCATGCCCTGCGGCACCTACGGGACGGTGAAGGCGATGACGCCGGCCGCCCTCACCGAGGTGGGCACCCAGATCCTGCTGGGCAACACCTTCCACCTGATGCTGCGGCCGGGCGACGAGGCGGTGCGGGACCTCGGCGGCCTGCACAGGTTCATGAACTGGCCCGGACCGATCCTCACCGACTCCGGCGGCTTCCAGGTCTGGAGCCTCGGCGAGCTGCGCCGGATCTCCGAGGAAGGGGTGACGTTCCGCTCGCCGGTGAACGGCGACCGGGTCGAGCTCACCCCGGAGATCTCCATGCGGGTGCAGCGCAACCTGGGCGCCGACGTGGTGATGCAGTTCGACGAGTGCACGCCGTACCCCGCCACCGAAGCCCAGGCCCGGGAGTCCATGGCGCTGTCCCTGCGCTGGGCGGAGCGATGCCGCCGCGCCTACGGCGAGGGCGATCCGGGCCTGCTGTTCGGCATCGTCCAGGGGGGCATGTTCGACGGGCTGCGCCGGGAGAGCCTGGAGGGTCTGCTGGCCCTCGGCTTCGACGGCTACGCCATCGGCGGCCTGTCCGTGGGCGAGACCAAGGCCGAGATGGACGGCGTGCTCACGGGGCTGCTGCCGCACATGCCCGTCGAGCGGCCGCGCTACCTGATGGGGGTCGGCACGCCCATGGACCTGGTCCGCGGCGTCGAGCTCGGGGTGGACATGTTCGATTGCGTGATGCCCACCCGCAACGCCAGGAACGGCTACGCCTTCACCTCCCGCGGGACCCTGAAGATCCGCAACGCCCGGCACCGCCACGCCGACGTGCCGCTGGACGCGGCGTGCGGCTGCTACACGTGCGCGAACTTCTCCCGGGCGTACCTGCACCACCTGGACCGCTGCGGCGAAATCCTCGGCAGCATCCTCATGACGACCCACAATCTGGCCTACTACCATGGCCTGATGGCCCGTTTGCGCGCCTCTATTGAAACGGGTACATTTCGCAGCCTCATCGAGACCCTGCAAAACGGTTGGAATTCCCCGGATGAATCTGTTTGAAACCACGGCCTACGCGGCCGAGGGCGCGCCGCCGGCCGATGCCGGGCTGATCAATCTGCTGTTCCTCGGCGGCTTCGTGCTGATCTTCTACTTTCTGCTCTGGCGGCCCCAGTCCAAACGCCGCAAGGAGCACCAGCAGCTCATGGCCGGGCTGTCCAAGGGGGACGAGGTGGTCACGGCCGGCGGCATCGTCGGTCAGGTCAACAAGGTCGAGGACGACTTCATCAAGGTACAGGTGGCGGGCAACGTCGAGCTTCGCATCCAGAAGTCGGCCGTCGGCGCCACCCTGCCGAAGGGGACCATCAAGTCTCTGGATGAGTCCTGAGTGCTGAGCGGGGGCCCAAACCCAGCGTCGGATCGCCCGGCATGATCGGGGAGAGCCTGCTGGGCATGCCGCGGACCAACCGGCGTCCGCCCAATACCAACAGCCCTGGCCGGCTGCTGCTGGTGATCGTCGTGCTGGTGCTCGGCAGCCTGTACGCGGCGCCCAATCTGTTCCAGCCGGACCCGGCGCTGCAGATCCGCGCCACCTCCACTCAGAATCCCCTGGACGAAGCCACCGTGCAGCGCGCCGTGACGGCCCTCGAGCAGCGCGGCATCGAGGTGCGCGGCTACGACTTCGACGGCGCCACCGGGCAGGTGCGGGTCACCTCGGACGAAGACCAGCTCCGCGGACGGGACATCGTCGCCTCGGCGCTGAACCCGTCCTCCGACCGCCGCTACGTGGTGGCCCTGAACCGGGCGTCCACCACGCCCGGGTGGCTCGAGGATCTCGGCGGCAAGCCCCTCAATCTGGGTCTCGACCTGTCCGGCGGCGTGCATTTCCTGCTGCAGGTCGACATGGACAAGTTCCTCTCGGACCGCATGGAGGGCAACCAGGAGGCGATCCGCGACCTGCTGGTGGAGAACCGCATCCGCTACCAGCCGGGCGACTGGCAGGAAGGCCGGGTTCTGACGGTGGCGTTCCAGAGCGACGCCGCCCGGGACGAGGCGGAAGTGCTGATCGCCGAGGCGTTCGACGAGTTCCAGATCACGCCGACGGAGCAGAACGGCCAGCCGGCCCTGAGCCTCGAGATCACCGAGGCCAAGGTCGCCGAGCTGGAGGATTTCGCCATCTCCCAGAACCTCACCAGCCTGCGCAACCGGGTGAACGAGCTCGGCGTGTCGGAGCCCCTGGTGCAGCGCCTCGGCCGGGAGCGGATCGTGCTCGACCTGCCCGGCATTCAGGACAGCGCCCGGGCCAAGGAGATCATCAACAAGTTCGCCAACCTGGAGTTCCGGCTGGTGGCCGGGGCCAACGTGCGGCCCTCCCAGACCGAGACCTACGAGTACGAAGGCCGCACCGTGGTGCTGGAGAAGGCGAACATCGTCACCGGCAACCAGGTCACCAACGCGGTGCAGGACTTCGACCCCGAGACCGGTCAGCCCCAGGTCAGCATCACCCTCGACAACGAGGGCGGCCGGCGCATGAACGCCGTCACCCAGGACAACGTCGGCAACCAGATGGCCATCATCTTCAAGGAGCTGAAGGTGCGGTCGCGGACGGTGACCAACGAGGCTGGCGAGACCGAGGTGGTGCCGTACACCGTCGAGGACAAGCGGGTCATCAACGTCGCCACCATCCAGAGCGCGCTCGGTTTCCGCTTCCGCATCACCGGCCTCGAGCTGGGCGAGGCGCGGGACCTGGCGCTGCTGCTGCGCGCCGGCGCGCTCGCCGCGCCCATGTACATCGTCGAGGAGCGCACCGTCGGCGCCAGCCTCGGTGAGGAGAACATCCAGCAGGGCACCAACTCGGTGATCATCGGCTTCGCCCTGGTGCTGGTGTTCATGCTGGTCTACTACCGCTGGTTCGGCCTCGCCGCCAACGTGGCGCTGACCGCCAACCTGATCCTGATCATCGCCATCATGTCGGTGCTCGGGGCGACCCTGACCCTGCCCGGCATCGCCGGCATCGTGCTGACCGTGGGCATGGCGGTGGACGCCAACGTGCTGATCTTCTCGCGGATCCGCGAGGAGGCGGAACGGAGCACGCCCCAGGCGGCCATCCAGGCCGGTTTCGACCGCGCCATCGTCACCATCATGGATGCGAACATCACCACGTTCTTCGTGGCCATCATTCTGTTCTCCATCGGCAGCGGCCCGGTCAAGGGCTTCGCCGTGACCCTCGCGGTCGGCATCGTCACGTCCATGTTCACCGCCATCGTGGTCACCCGCACCCTGGTGAACCTGATGTTCGGCGGCCGCAAACTGGAGAAGCTGGCGATATGAGGCGTACCGAGATCGACTTCATGGGCAAGCGCCGCATCGCGGCGGTGTTCTCGATCCTGTTCGTGACGGCGGCGCTGATTGACATCGTGGTCCAGGGCATCAATCCGGGCCTCGACTTCACCGGCGGCACGCTGGTGGAGGTGCAGTTCCCCGAGCCCCGGGACCCGACCGAGATCCGTCAGTATCTGGAGGACTCGGGCTTCGAGGGCGGCATCGTCCAGTATTTCGGCAGCGATCGCGACGTGCTGGTGCGGATGCCGCCCCAGCAGAACACCGAGCAGGCCGACATGGGCGACCAGATCATCGCCGCGCTGCAGGACTTCGAGCCCGGCGTCGAGATGCTGCAGTCGAACTACGTCGGTCCGGCGGTGGGCGAGGAGCTGCGCGACGACGCCGGGCTCGCGCTGATCGCGGCGCTGGGCGCGGTGATGCTCTACATTCTGTTCCGCTTCACCAAGCAGTTCGCGGTCGGCGCCGTGGTGGCGCTGATTCACGACATCATCGTGGTGATCGGCTGCTTCTCGCTGTTCCAGCTCACCTTCGACCTGTCGGTGCTGGCGGCGGTGCTGGCGGTGATCGGCTACTCGCTGAACGACACCATCGTGGTGTCGGACCGCATCCGCGAGAATTTCCGGCTGATCCGCCGCGCGACGCCGCTGGAAGTGATCAACCGTTCCCTCAACCAGACCCTCGGCCGCACCCTGGTCACGTCGTTGACCACTCTGCTGGTGCTGGTCGCTCTGCTGGTGGCCGGCGGCGAGACCATCCAGGGCTTCGCGCTGGCGCTGACCATCGGCATCGTGGTGGGGACCTACTCGTCGATTTACGTGGCCGCCAACGTGCTGGTGCTGATGAACATCAGCCGGGAGGATCTGCTCGTGCCCGAGAAGGAGGGCGAGGAGACCGAGGCGCCCTGAGGGCGGGCCGGGGGTGGTCGGGCCCGGGCCGATCGCGGCCGGGAGGCCGCTCCCACGAAGCAGCTCGCGCCCCGATCGCGGCCGGGAGGCCGCTCCCACGAAGCACCTCGCGCTTCGGATCGCGGCCGGGAGGCCGCTCCCACGAAGCAGCTCGCGCCCCGATCGCGGCTACCGCAGATCCTTCGTCAGATGCGGCCGCAGATGCTGCACCATCAGCTTGAACCCCTTCACGTTGGCCGCCACGATGTTGCCGCTCTCCAGGAAATCGTCGCGCCCCGACGGCGTGCCGACGAAGCCGCCGGCCTCGCGCACGATCACCGCTCCGGCGGCGACGTCCCAGGGGGACAGCGCGAATTCCCAGAACCCGTCGACCCGGCCGGCCGCCACGTAGGCCAGGTCCAGGGCGGCGGAGCCCGCCCGGCGGATGCCGCGGCAGGTGGCCGTGAAGTCCTTGAGCATGTCCATGTAGGCGTCGAGGTGGGGCTTGATGGCGCCGGGGGGAATGCCGGTGGCGAGCACGCTCTCCTCGAGCCGCGTGGTGCGGCTGGCGCGGATGCGCTTGCCGTTGAGCTGAGCGCCGTAGCCGCGGGAGGCGACGAACGCCTCGTTGCGCAGCGGGTCGAAGATCACGCCGTGCTCGAGCTGGCGGCCTTTCTTCAGCGCGATGGAGACGCAGAAGTGGGGGATGCCCTGCAGGTAGTTGGTGGTGCCGTCGAGCGGGTCGATGATCCAGGTGAACTCGGTGTCCGCGCCGGCGCGGCTGCCCGAGTAGGACTGACCGTGCTCCTCGCCGACGATGCCGTGCTCCGGGTAGGCCTTGTGCAGGGCGTCGACGATGGCGGTCTCGGCCTCGCGGTCGACGTTCGACACGAAGTCGTTGCGGGCCTTCTCGCGAACGTCCAGGGTGTCGAGCCGGTCCATGGCGCGGAGCATGATCTGCCCGGCCTGGCGGGCGGCGCGCAGGGCGATGTTGGCCTGTGGCTGCATGTGAAGGGCTGCGACTTGAAAGGCGCGGTATCCTAGCAGCGCCGCGAGGCCGATGACAGTTCGACGCAAGAGGATTCCGTGACCGACAGCTCTCCAGACGACGCTCCCGCCGTACCGACCGATCCGCGCCTCGATCGCGTGCGCGTGGTGCTGGTGGAGCCCAGCCACCCCGGCAACATCGGCGGCGCCGCCAGGGCGCTGAAGACCATGGGGCTGTCGCGCCTGGCGGTGGTCAATCCCAAGCGGTTTCCGGACCCCCAGGCGGAATGGCGCGCGGCCGGCGCCGGCGACGTGCTGGACGCCGTCGCCGTGTTCGACTCCGTGGACGAGGCCATCGCCGACTGCGACTGGGTGGTCGGCACCAGCACGCGCTCCCGGCGCATACCCTGGCCGGTGAAGCCGGCGGCGGGTGTGGCCGCGGACATCCTCGCCCGGCCGGCCGGCAGCCGCATCGCGGTGCTGTTCGGCCGCGAGACCAACGGGCTGTCCAACGAGGAGCTGCAGCGCTGCCACTGCCACCTGCAGATCCCGGCCAACCCGGCCTATCCCTCGCTGAATCTGGCCATGGCGGTGCAGGTCGTGTGCTACGAGCTGTTCAAGCAGAGCGAAGCCGAGGCGCCGCCGCTGGCGGCCTGGGACCATCCCCCCGCCACCTCCGAAGCCGTCACCGGCATGCTGGAGCACCTGGAGGGCGTGCTCACCCGCAGCGGTTTCCACGACCCCGCCAATCCCGGCCAGACCATGACCCGGCTGCGGCGGCTGTTCCTGCGGGCCCAGCTCGACCAGCACGAGGTGCAGATGCTGCGCGGCATCCTCAAGGAACTGGACCCCGCCGGGCGCTGACGTTCCGGCCGGCGGCAGGGCCAGGTGCGGCGGCCGGCCCCGGCGGAATAGTGGACCAATTTACTCGGGTATTGCATACTCGCGGCCATGCGACTGACCACCAAAGGCCGGTATGCCGTCACGGCCATGCTCGACATCGCGCTGCATCGGGAGCGCGGCCCGGTCAGCGTGGCCGAAGTGGCGGAGCGCCAGGGCATCTCCAGCGCCTATCTGGAGCAGCTCTTCAGCAAGCTGAAGCGTGCCGGACTGCTGTGCAGCGTGCGCGGCCCCGGCGGCGGCTACGAGCTGGCCGCCGACCTCGCCGACGTCAACGTGTCGCACATCATCGCGGCCGTGGGCGAGGGGGTCGACGCCACCCGCTGCAAGGGCACCGCGGACTGCCAGGACGGCGCCACCTGCCTGACCCACGATCTGTGGACCGCGCTGTCCAGCCGCATCGACGAGTTCCTGTCCGGCGTCACCCTGGCCGATCTGGTGGCCCAGCGGGACGTGCGCCATGTCGCCCATCGCCAGGATTCCGATCTGATCGCCGCCCGGACCGTGCCGTGAAGAAGCCGGTGTACCTCGACTACGCCGCGACCACGCCGGTGGACCCGCGGGTGGCGCAGAAGATGAGCGCCTGCCTGCTGGTGGAAGGCAACTTCGGCAATCCGGCCTCGCGTTCCCACCTGTACGGCTGGCAGGCCGAGGAAGCGGTGGAGGAGGCGCGCACCCAGGTGGCGGCGCTGCTGAACGCCGATCCCCGGGAGATCGTCTGGACCTCCGGCGCCACAGAATCGGACAACCTGGCGATCAAGGGCCTGGCCGACGGGGCCAGCCGCCGTCACATCGTCACCAGCCGGATCGAGCACAAGGCGGTGCTGGACACCTGCGGCTATCTCGAAGGCAAGGGCTTCGAGGTCACCTATCTCACCCCTGGCGCGGACGGCCTCGTCACGCCCGCCCAGGTGCGCGACGCCATCCGGCCCGACACCCTGGTGGTGTCGATCATGCACGCCAACAACGAGATCGGCGTGATCAACGACATCGCGGCCATCGGCGCGGTGTGCCGGGAGGCCGGCGTGCCGTTTCACACGGACGCGGCCCAGACCGCCGGCAAGGTGCCCATCGACGTTCGGTCCATGCCCGTCGACCTGGTGTCGATCTCCGCCCACAAGATGTACGGCCCGAAGGGCATGGGCGCCCTGTACGTGCGCCGCGATCCGCCGATCCGGCTGACGCCGCTGATCCACGGCGGCGGTCACGAGCGGGGGATGCGCTCCGGCACGCTGGCGACCCACCAGATCGTCGGCCTCGGCGAAGCCAGCGCCATCCTGATGCGTGACATGGAGCGGGAGAACGCCCGGATCCTGGGCCTGCGGGAACGTCTGCTGGCGCACCTGCTGCAGGTCCCGGGCACCCGCCTGAACGGCGACCGCGAGCGCCGGCTGCCCGGTCTCGTCAACGTGTCCTTCGAGGGGGTCGACGGCGAGACGCTGCTGATGGCCCTCGACGACGTGGCGGTGTCCACCGGGTCCGCCTGCACTTCGGCCAGTGTCGAACCGTCCTACGTGCTGCGGGCGCTGAACGTTCCCGACGATCTCGCCCACGCGTCGCTGCGCTTCACGGTCGGCCGCTACACGACCCAGGCGGACGTGGACCACGTCGGCCAGCGGGTCGCCGACGTCGTGAACCGGCTGCGGGAGGCCAATCCCGTCGCCATGCCCTGACCGCCGCGGCGCGTCCACAAACGCGTTTGATCTGCACGTCAAACGCGTATAATACGCGGCCGCTGCGGTGCCTCATTCCCAGGTTTTTCAATTACATAGACGCGGTTTGCGGACCGAGCATCGGTATTCAAGGCCCGGATTCAAGACAACTCGGAGAGATTCATGGCAGTCGAGCGCACTTTTTCCATCATCAAGCCCGATGCGGTCGCCCGCAATCTGATCGGCGAGATCGTCTCGCGGTTCGAGAAGAACGGGCTGCGGGTGGTTGCCGCCCGGATGCTGCGCCTGACCGAAGCGCAGGCCCGCGGGTTCTACGCCGAGCACGACGGCAAGCCGTTCTACGGCGATCTGGTCGCCTACATGACCTCCGGCCCGGTGGTGGTACAGGTGCTCGAAGGTGATAATGCCATCGCCGCCAACCGCAAGCTGATGGGTGCGACCAATCCGAAGGACGCGGAGCCGGGCACCATCCGCGCGGATTTCGCCGAATCCGTCGAAGCCAACGCGGTGCACGGGTCGGACTCGCCGGCCTCGGCGGCGCGTGAGATCGAGTTCTTCTTCGGCCCCGACGACATCTGTTCCAGAGACTGAGCCGCAGCGTGACTTCCGAGGCCCGCGTCGACAACCACAACGCCGTCCCCGGCGCCGGGGAGGGTGATGCCGCGCCGTCCGCCGCGGATGGCGAACGGGTGAACCTGTTCTCGCTGTCCCGGGCGCAGATGGAAGCCTTCTTCGTGGAGCAGGGCGAGAAGGCGTTTCGTGCCCGGCAGATCATGAAGTGGATGTACCACCGCGGCGTTCTCGACGTCGACGCCATGACCGACCTGTCCAAGCGTCAGCGGGCCTGGCTCAAGGAGGTCGCCCGCTTCGACCTGCCGGAGGTGGTCACCCGCAAGGAATCCCGGGACGGCACCGTCAAGTGGATCGTCCGCGTGGCCAACGGCAACTGCGTGGAGACCGTGCTCATTCCCGACAAGGGCCGCAACACCCTGTGCGTGTCCTCCCAGGTCGGCTGCATGCTCGACTGCAGCTTCTGCTCGACGGGCAAGCAGGGGTTCAACGGCAACCTCTCCACCTCCGACATCGTCGGCCAGGTTTGGCTCGCCGACGCGGAGCTCCGGGCCCGCGCGGCGCCGGGCGAGGTGGTGCGCCCCGGCGAGCCCGGCGGCGTGACCAACGTCGTGCTGATGGGCATGGGCGAGCCGCTGCTGAACTTCGACAACGTGGTCGCGGCCACCGACCTCATGATGGACGACTTGGCGTTCGGCATCTCCAAGCGCCGGGTGACGATCTCCACCGCCGGGGTGGTGCCGGGCATCTATCGCCTGGCCGAGGTGTCCGACGTGTCCCTGGCCATTTCCCTGCATGCGCCCTACGACCCGCTGCGCGACGAGCTGGTCCCCATCAACCGCAAGTATCCGATCGAGGATCTGCTGGCCGCCTGCCGCCACTACGTGGCCGGGCTCGGCGAGCGGCGTTCCCTGACGATGGAGTACACCCTGCTCCAGGGCGTCAACGACAGCCTGGAGGATGCCCGGGCGCTGGCCGCGCTGCTGCGCGACGTACGCTGCAAGATCAACCTGATCCCGTTCAACCCGTTCCCGGGCTCCGGTTATCAGCGGCCCGACGAAGGGCGGGTGCGGGCGTTCCAGACCCTGCTGATGAACGCCGGCTACGCCACCATGCTGCGCACCACCCGGGGCGACGACATCGACGCGGCCTGCGGGCAGCTCGTCGGCCAGGTCGAGGACCGGACCCGCCGCAAGGAACGCTACATCGCCCGTCGCCGGGCCGGGGAGGTGGCATGAGCCGCATGGTGGTCGGGCTGGTGGCGCTGGCGCTGCTCACGGGTTGCGTCACGGAAACCACCAACGAGCGTCAGCCGGCGCCGAAGTCGGTGCAGCTCCAGGCGCGCCTCGATCTGGCCCGCGGCTACCTGGAGCAGCGCGAGTTCACCCGGGCTCTCGACCCGCTGGAGCGGGCGCTGGAGATCGACCCGCGCTCCGCGGAGGCCCACACGCTGATGGCGGTGGTCTATCAGGCCCAGGGCGAACCCGACCTGGCGGAGGATCACTATCGCCAGGCGCTGCGCCACGAGCCGCGCAACGCCATGGCGCTGAACAACTACGGCACGTTCCTCTACGGCCAGGGCCGGTTCGAGGACGCGCTGGACCCGCTGCGCCGGCTGGTGCAGGACCCGAACTATCGGGAGCGGGCCGTGGCTTACCAGAATCTCGGCCTGACCGAGCTGAAGGTGGGCAACCGGGACCGCGCCCGGGAAGCCTTCGAGCGGGCCCTGTCGTTCAACGTGGTGCTGCCGCGCAGCGGCCTGGAGCTGGCGCATCTGGCCTACGACGCGGGAGACTATGCGGAAGCGACCCGTTACTTCGACATGTTCCGTGAGCGGGCCCGTCAGACCCCGCGCAGCCTGTGCCTCGGCCTGCGCCTCGCCCGGCGCGCCGGCGACACCGACCGCCAGGCGAGCTACGAGATCGCGCTGAAGAATCTGTTCCCGAATTCCGCGGAAGCGAAACGCTGCCTGCAAGAGGGCTGACCATGAGCGTCGGGGGCACGGAGACGGAAGCAGATCCGCGACGCCCCGGCCCGGTGCTGCGCGAGCGCCGCGAGGCCCTCGAGGTCAGCGTGCGGGAGGTGGCGGAGACGCTGAATCTCTCCATGTCCATCGTCGAGGCCCTCGAGGCCGACGACGCCGAGCGTCTGCCCGGCACCGTGTTCGCGCGCGGCTACGTCCGCGCCTACGCGCGGCTGCTGGACCTGGACCCGGAACCCCTGCTCGCCTACTACCCGAAGGCCGAGGCGCTGGCGCCCCAGGCCGAGGTGCCGTCCGAGCCGCCGATCTGGGAATGGATCCGCCAGCGGCCGGGCCTGGTGCTCGGCGGGGCCGGCGGCGTGCTGGCGCTGATGCTGGTGCTGATCGCGGTGCTGCTGTGGCCCGAC
>MDTG01325300.1_pt1 | contig 55712 bp, 51 predicted proteins | sample 811421 | NCBI WGS metagenome assembly MDTG01 (sample SAMN05326645, study PRJNA326480) | marine metagenome | isolation source: seawater | place: Pacific Ocean: South East | collected 2011
ATTCCACCTCGGCGGTGCCCATGCGGTGGCCCGAGACGTTGATCACGTCGTCGACGCGCCCGGTGATCCAGAAGTCGCCGTCGGCATCCACCCGGCAGCCGTCGCCGGAGAAGTAGTAGCCCTTGTACTGCTGGAAATAGGTGCTCTCGAACCGCTCGTGATCGCCCCAGACGGTGCGCATCTGCCCCGGCCAGCTGTCGGCGATGGCCAGCACGCCCTCGGTCGGGAAGTCGTGGATCTCTTCGCCCGAGGTCGGCTCGAGCACCACGGGCTTCACCCCGAAGAACGGCTTCATCGCCGAGCCGGGCTTGGTCGCATGCGCGCCCGGCAGCGGGGTCATCAGGTGCCCGCCGGTTTCGGTCTGCCACCAGGTGTCGACGATCGGGCAGCGGCCCTGACCGACCTTGTCATTGTACCAGTTCCACGCCTCCGGGTTGATCGGTTCGCCCACGGTGCCCAGCACCTTGAGCGAGGATAGGTCGCATTTCGTTACGAATTCGTCACCCTGGCCCATCAGCGCGCGGATCGCGGTCGGCGCGGTGTAGAACTGGTTCACCTTGTGCTTCTCGCAGACCTGCCAGAAGCGGCTGGCGTCGGGGTAGGTGGGCACGCCCTCGAACATCAGCGTGGTGGCGCCGTTGGCGAGGGGGCCGTAGACGATGTAGCTGTGGCCGGTGACCCAGCCCACGTCGGCGGTGCACCAGTAGACGTCGCCCTCGTGGTAATCGAACACCACCTCGTGGGTGAGGGCGGTGTAAACCAAATATCCACCTGTGGAGTGCACAACCCCCTTGGGCTTGCCGGTCGAGCCCGAGGTATAGAGGATGAAAAGGGGATCTTCGGCGTTCATCGGGCGCGGCGGGCAGTCGGGCGCCGCGTGCTCCATGAGATAGTTGAGATCGACGTCGCGGCCGTCGATCCAGCTGGTCTGGTCGCCGGTGTGCTTGACGACGAGGCAGCGCACCTTGTCCGAGCAGTGCAGCAGCGCGGCGTCGGTGTTCGACTTCAGCGCGGTGCGGCGGCCGCCGCGCGGCGCGGTGTCGGCGGTGATGACGATCTTGGCGCCGCAGTCGTTGATGCGGTTGGCCAGCGCGTCGGGCGAGAAACCCGCGAAGACGATGGAGTGGATCGCGCCGATGCGCGCGCAGGCCAGCATGGCATAGGCGGCCTCGGGGATCATCGGCAGGTAGATGACGACGCGGTCGCCGCGCATGACGCCCTGGCTCAGCAGGACGTTGGCCATGCGGTTCACCTTGTCGTAGAGCTCGGCATAGGTGATGTGCTGCGCGGGGTCGCCCGGCTCGTCGGGCTCGAAGATGATCGCGGTCTGGTTGGCGCGGGCCGGCAGGTGCCGGTCGATGCAGTTGTAGGCGACGTTGAGCACGCCGTCCTCGTACCACTTGATGTCGACGTTGCCGAAATCGAAGCGGGTGTTCTTGATCTTCGTCGGCCGCGCCATCCACTCCAGCCGCTGCGCCTGCTCGGCCCAGAACCCCTCGGGGTCGCTGATCGAGCGTGCATACATCTCGTCATACGCCGCACCATCAACATGCGCGTGCGATACGAAATCGGAAGACGGGGGGTAGGTGGCCGCGTCGGTTTGAACGTCGTCTTTCATGAAGATCCTCCCTCGATCTCTGTCTCTCGTCTGCCGCAGCGCGGCATTTCCTGTCCCTGCTTGAATAATACGCGAGATCGAAAATTTTGGAATAACTATCGGTAAAGCATCATTTTATTTGTAAACAATTTTCGTTAGCGCACTTCTGTTTGTAAACAAAATTTGGATCTCAGAAAAATCCTGCGCGGTTTCAAGGGAATTTCGCCCAAACCGTGTAAAGCCCGGGGAGGCTGCGGACCTTCGGGCGAAGAGTGGCACGGTGCCAGCTCCGGGTGTGACAATATGCCGTGGTATACTTTGGTATGCTGGCGCGCCTGAAATGAGGGGCGAGCTGACGGTGTCGACTCGGGATCGGGGTTGCGCAAGCGGCGCGATCCTCTACGCTCGCGTCACGAAAAGGTGAAAATCACCGCGGACCGACAGATCCAAACGGGAGGACCAGCCACATGTCACGCATTTTCACGACGCTCTGCGTCGGCGCACTCACCACCGCCTTCGCCACCGAGGCGATGGCGACGGAATGGAACGTCTCGCTCTGGGGCAAGCGTCGCGCCTTCACCGAGCACATCCACAAGCTCGCGGAGCTCGTCGAGGAAAAGACCGACGGCGACTTTACCATGAACATCTCTTACGGCGGCCTGTCGAAGAACACCGAGAACCTCGACGGCATCTCGATCTTCGCCTTCGAGATGGCCCAGTTCTGCGCCGGCTACCACCCCGACAAGAACCGCGCGATCACCGTGCTCGAGCTGCCGTTCCTCGGGGTCGACACGCTCGAGGAAGAGGTTGCCGTCTCGAACGCGGTCTACGCCCATCCGGCGGTGCAGGAGGAAATGGCGCAGTGGTCGGCCAAGCTGCTGATGCCGACGCCGATGCCGCAGTACAACCTCGTCGGCACCGGCGAGCCGCGCAACGAGCTGGCGGACTTCGACGGCATGCGGGTGCGGGCGACGGGCGGTCTCGGCCGTGCCTTCGAGGCAGTCGGCGCCGTGCCGACCTCGATGACCGCGTCGGAAGTCTACCAGGCGATGGAATCGGGCGTCATCGACACCGCCGCCTTCGCCCAGCACGCGCACCTGAGCTTCGGCACCATCAACGAGGCCGACTGGTGGACCGCCAACCTCAACCCCGGCACGGTGAACTGTCCGGTGGTGGTGAACACCGACGCCTACGAATCGCTGTCGGATGCCGAGCGCGAGGCGCTCGACAGCTCCGTGCCCGAGGCGATCGACTACTACCTCGAGAACTACGGCGAGCTGCTCGCCAAGTGGGACAGCGTGCTCGAGGAGAAGGGTGTCGAGAAGGTGATGATCTCGGACGAGGAACTGGCGAAGTTCAAGGACATCGCCGGCACCCCCACGCATGAGGCGTGGATCGAGGAAATGGGCGCGCAGGGCCTGCCCGCGCAGGAGCTCTACGACCTCGTGACGAGCACCCTCGAGGAAACCCGCGCCTCCAACTGAGCGCGATCATGGGCAATGCGGCGCCCGGGGGAAGCTCCGGGCGCCGAGTGCATTTTCGGCCCCGGGCGGGACACGGGGCTTTCGGGACAGGAAAGGGACAGCCATGGCCGGACAGTCCGCCGTGCTCTCCGACGACACCACCATCAGCCGGCTCGACCGGACGCTCGAGCATCTCGAGCGGGCGATGGCCTTCATCTCGGGACTTGGGGCCTTCGCGCTCATGGTTCTCGCGGTGGTGTCGGTCGGAGGGCGAGAGTTCTTCAACGAGCCGCTGCGGGGCTATGTCGACTGGATCGAGGCGGCGATGCCGCTCATCGCGATCTTCGGCATCTCCTACGTGCAGCGCAACGGTGGGCATATCCGCATGGACATCCTGGTGGGCAAGCTGCACGGTCGGGCGCTGTGGCTCGCCGAACTGATCACCACCTTCGGGATCTTCGTGCTGATGGTCGGGCTGGTGTGGGGCACCTGGGCGCACTTCGACCGCAGCTTCGATTTCGCCGCGCCGATGTGGTCGCGCGATTCCACCATCGACCTCGGGCTGCCGATCTGGCCCGCCAAGCTGATCGTGCCGGTGGCCTTCTCGGTCATGGTGCTGCGGCTGGTGATCCAGCTGTGGGGCTACGGCCGGGCGCTGGTGCTGGGGCTCGAGGCGCCGCCGGCGGTGCCGCTGGTCCAGAGCGTCGCGGATCAGGCCGCGGCAGAGGCAGAGCATATCTCGGGGCATGACCAATGACATCCATCGAAATCGGCCTGTGGGTCACGGGCGGCCTTTTCCTCATGGTGGTGCTGGGCATGCGGGTGGCCTTTGCCGCGGGCCTGGCCGGGCTGCTGGGGCTTGTCTGGATCTTCTGGGAGAAACGCGACTACGATCCCGAGATGATGGGCTGGGCGATCTCGGTCGCGGTCAAGACGGCGGGGCAGGTGCCCCACGGCAAGGTCGCGAGCCAGGCGCTGAGCCTCATCCCGACCTTCATCCTGATCGGCTACCTCGCCTATTACGCGGGGCTCACCAAGGCGCTGTTCGAGGCTGCCAAGCGCTGGCTGGCGTGGGTGCCAGGCGGGCTTGCGGTCTCGACCGTCTTCGCCACGGCGGGTTTCGCGGCGGTCTCGGGCGCCTCGGTGGCAACCTCGGCGGTCTTCGCCCGCATCGCGATCCCCGAGATGCTCAAGATCGGCTACGACAAGCGCTTCGCGGCGGGCGTCGTGGCGGCGGGCGGCACGCTGGCCTCGCTCATCCCGCCCTCGGCGATCCTCGTGATCTATGCCATCATCGTCGAGCAGGACGTGGGCAAGCTGCTGCTGGCGGGCTTCGTGCCGGGCGCCTTCTCGGCGGTGGTCTACGGAGCGCTGATCATCGGCCTCGCGATGACGATCAAGGGCTTCGGCCCGCCGGTGCGCGGCTTCACCTGGGGCCAGCGCTTCGCATCGCTGCCGCCGGCGCTGCCCATCGTGGCGGTGGTCGTGATCATCATCTTCTTCGTCTACAACCCTTTCGGCGATGCTTGGGGCACGCCCACCGAGGGCGGGGCGGTCGGTGCCTTCATCATCTTCGTGATGGCGCTGCTGCACGGGATGCGCGGCGCCGAGCTGAAGGATGCGCTGATCGAGACCGCGAAACTGTCGATCATGATCTTCACGATCATCTGGGGCGTGCTGATCTACGTGCGGTTCCTCGGCTTCGCGGACTTGCCCTCGGCCTTCGCGGACTGGATTTCGTCGCTGCACTACCCGCCGATGGTGATCCTGATCTGCATCCTGCTGGCCTACGCGGTGCTGGGCATGTTCATGGACGCCATCGGGATGCTGCTGCTGACCCTGCCGGTCGTCTACCCGGCGGTCATGGCGCTGAACGGGGGCGAGGACGTGGCCGCCGTCGACAGCACCTTCGGCATGTCCGGCGAGATGTGCGCGGTGTGGTTCGGCATCCTCGTGGTGAAGATGGCCGAGTTCTGCCTGATCACGCCGCCCATCGGGCTCAACTGCTTCGTGGTTGCGGGCGTGCGCCCGGACCTGTCGGTGCAGGACGTGTTCCGGGGCGTGACGCCGTTCTTCATCGCGGACGCGGTGACCATCGCGTTGCTGGTGGCCTTCCCGTCGATCGTGCTCTGGCTGCCGTCTCTGGCATGAGCCGCATCGACGGCGGACTCCTTCGACCCTGACCGGCGCAAGGAGGGCGGCGGCGCAGACCGGGGAACCGGCGCGCCGCCACCGCGCGTTCGAGCGGCTTGGCCGGGTGTCAAGGGCCTTTCCGCCGGGGTGGAACCTTTTTCTCTTCAGCTGCGTTGAGAAGCAGAACCGCCGGCGAGGGCGCGGGCGGGCCACATTATCAGGAAGTCATGACAGGCGGGTGCGCGGACAGCGCTCCCGGCGGGGGCGTCAGGCCACCGCACGCTGACGTCATGTCTTCCGCGCAGTTAAGGAGACTTCGCAATGGAGTTCATTCTCGGTTTCATCGTTCTCGTGCTCGACATCTGGGCCATCGTGTCGATCCTCAGCTCCGGCGCAAGCACCGGGTCCAAGGTGCTCTGGGTGCTGCTCATCCTTATCCTGCCGGTCCTTGGCTTCATCATCTGGCTCATCGCAGGGCCGAAATCCGCGCGGTCACCCGCCTGACGCATTCATGCCGGCCCCTCCCGGGCCGGCCCCATCGGAGGACATAGCAATGCTTTACTGGGCCATTCTCTTCTTCGTTGTCGCCATCGTCGCAGCGGTCTTCGGCTTCGGCGGGATCGCCTCGGCATCGGCCGGGATCGCACAGATCCTGTTCTTCATCTTCCTCGTGCTGTTCGTGGTCGCGATCGTCATGCGGCTCGTGCGCAAGGCGTGACGCTGGAACGACAGAAGCCGCAGCCTGAAAAGGCCGCGGCTTTCAGACCCCGGTAAGGGGGTGCGCAAGAAGGCGAAATTCCTCAGGCTTTGAGGGTCTCGGTGGACGAGAAGAACATTGCCTGGCTCACCGCCGAACTCACCTGCTCTTCGGAGTAGGGCTTCGAGATCAGGAAGGCGGGTTCCGGTCGTTCGCCGGTAAGAAGACGCTCGGGGAAGGCAGTGATGAAGATCACCGGACGGTCGCCGAGTTCTCCGAGGATGTCGTTCACCGCGTCGATGCCCGAGGAGTTGTCGGCAAGCTGGATGTCGGCAAGGATGAGATCCGGCTTTTCCTTCTTGGCGAGGTCGATAGCAGCGTCGCGAGTACGTGCGACACCGGTAACGCGGTGGCCGAGGTCGGCAACGATGCTTTCGAGGTCCATCGCGATGATGGCTTCGTCCTCGATGATGAGCACGCGGCCCGAGACGGCGTCGGCCATTTCCTGGCGGGCAAGGCTCACGAGCTGTTGCGCTTCGCTGTGTTCGATCTGCATGATCTCGGATACTTCGTCGAGGGTGAAGTCCTCGATCGTGTGCAGCAGCAGGGCCTCGCGGCTGTTGGTGGTGAGTTTCGAAAGCCGTGCCTGCGCCTTGGCGAGCGCGCCCGTGCCTTCGTCGACGACCGGCGCGCCGGTGGTGATCCAGATACCGTGGAAGACGCGGAAGAGGCCGACCTTCGCGGAACTCGACTCCGCCGCGGTGCTGCGATCGGCGAGAATGGCCTCCAGCGTTGCGGCGGCATAATTGTCGCCGGTGGTCTGACTGCCCGTCAGAGCGCGTGCATAACGCCGAAGATACGGAAGCGCTGCTCCAATGGCCTGACTCAGGTCACCCGTTGTCATATCAAACGTCCTTTTTTCGATTTTTTCGGGAACCAAACGTTCAGATGCCGCATTGGTTCCTGACAACGGGAAAATAATGTTCGGGCGCGGCAGAAAAAAGAGCAAGGAACAAGATGGGTCACACGCGGAGAAAAGAGAATGGGTCAGAGGCGATCGACGAGAACCTGAAGCGGGTTTACGAAGACATGCTTGACGAAAAGGTTCCAGATCGGTTCCTCGACCTGATCGCCCAGCTACGGGCGCAAGACGATCAGGACGACTCGTCCGGCGGAGAGGCGAAATGAGCGATGATCCCCGCGACGAAATCGTCGAACACCTGCCGGCGCTGCGAGCTTTCGCGCTCTCGCTGACGCGCAACGGCGCGGTGGCCGACGACATGGTTCAGGACACGCTGGTCAAGGCGTGGTCCAAGATCAACACGTTCGAGAAGGGCACGAACATGCGTGCCTGGCTCTTCACCATTCTGCGCAACACCTACTACTCGAACCGCCGCAAGGCGGGGCGCGAGGTGTCGGATGCCGAGGGTATCTTCACCGAGAGCCTGTCCGAGAAGCCGGCGCACGACGGGCGTCTGCAGATGGCCGATTTCCGTCGCGCCTTCGTAAAGCTGACCGACGAACAGCGCGAAGCGTTGATCCTTGTCGGCGCGCAGGGTTTCTCCTACGAAGACGCTGCCGAGACCTGCGGGGTCGCGGTCGGCACGATCAAGAGCCGCGTGAACCGCGCGCGTGCAAGATTGTCCGAACTCCTGCACCTCGAGGGTGAAGAGGGGCTCGAGATGACGGACCAGGCGACAATGGCCGTGGTTTCCGGCGGACGTCCGGCCGCCCGGTAAGCCGAAGGGCGCTGGCTGCGCCCTCGGGAGCAGAATAGGGGAAGCGAACATTCTGGCATGACCCACGCAGACGGATCGCGCCTGCGCCCGATGGGGCTCGCGGCGCGCATGATCCTGTTCCTCACGCTCGCGCTGGTTCCGATCGGTGTCGTTGCGTATTTTCAGACGGCGAAGCTGCAACAGGAGACACGTCTCCGGTCGCAGCTTTCGCTTGTTGCGCTGACCGAAGCCGCGGCCCTTGGCGAGCGGGAAACGATCCTGCGTGCGCTCGGCAGCGCGCAGGCGCTTGGCGCTACCGTGGGGCAGGCGCTGCTCGAAACCGGCGATACCGAGGCCTGCGGGCGACGGCTTGCCACCTATCTCGAGACGTCCCCGGGCTATTCCTTCGTGACCGTGCTGACGGCCGATGGCCGGCTTCCCTGCACCTCGCGGGGCGAAGAGCTCGACATTGCCGATTTCCAACATCTCAGCGGGCTGCTCGAAGAGCCGCGGTCGGTTGCCTACCTCAACCGCGAAGGCCCGCTCAGCAACCGTTCGGTGATCGTCGTCGGCGAGCCCTTCTTCACCGACGGCGAACTGGCGGGCTACATGCTCCTGTCGGTGCCCTCGGCGCTCCTGCCGCGTGACGAGGGCCGGAATGCCCAGTCGCCGCAAGCGCCCGAGGATTTCCGCGACATCGTCTTCTTCAACAACCGCGGCGAGGTGCTGTCTTCGCGCGCGGGCCTCGATGACGTCGCCGATCTTCTTCCGGCGGATCTCGAACTGCGCAGCCTGATCGGCGGCGGCGCGCAAAGCTTTGCCGCGCGCAGCGCCGATGGTGAAACCCGGGTCTATGCCGCCGCCCCGCTCGTGCCGGGCATGGTGCACGCGCTCGGTGTCTGGAACCACGACAACGCCGAGGCGGAGGCCATCACGGTGAGCAATGTCGCCAAGGCGCTGCCACTGCTGATGTGGGCCGCGTCGGTCATCGTCGCATTCCTTGCGGTGAACCGACTGGTGATCCGGCACATCAAGCGGCTGTCGCGGCGGATGCGGACCTTTGCCCGCACCCGGCGCATCCCCGAGCATCGCAGCACGCTGGTGATGCCGGCGGAACTCGCGGACATGGAGGACGATTTCCTCGACATGGCCGACGGGATCCTGCGCGACGAGGCGCAGCAGGAGAACGCGCTGCGCGAGAAGACAATCCTGCTCAAGGAGGTGCACCACCGGGTCAAGAACAACCTGCAGCTCATCTCCTCGATCATGAACATGCAGATCCGGCAGTCGCGCGAGCGCGAGACCCGCTTCGTGCTGCACCGGCTGCAGGATCGCATCCGCAGCCTCGCCACGATCCACCGCAACCTCTACCAGACCGAGGATCTCGGGCACGTGAACGCCGGCGTGCTGCTGACCGACCTCGTGCAGCAGATGACCCAGATGATCGAGATCAGCGGTCGCGCGGTGCAGGTCGAGCGCGACCTTGCCGATATCGAAGTGGTGCCCGACCAGGCGGTCCCGCTGTCGCTGCTGACCGCCGAGGCCCTGACAAACGCGCTGAAATACGGCGCCGCGCCCGATGGCGACGCGCAGGCCCGGGTCATGGTGAGCTTCCGGCATGACGGCCAGGGCAACGCCGTGCTCGAGATCCGCAACTCGGCGGGTCCCGAGGGACGCACCAGCGATGACGAGGATCTGGAAGTCGAACCGGCCGGGCTCGGGGCGCGGCTGATCCAGGCATTCGCGACGCAACTTGGCGGGCGGCTGGAGCAGGGGCGAGAAGACGGCGAGTATGTCGTTCACGTCCATTTCCAGCTCACCGATTTCGAGCCCGACGAAACCGTTCCCACAGAGGTGCCGAATGTCCCTGACTTCTAACCCGCCCGCGCTCAAGCCGCTGCCGACCCCTCGGACCGCCGCGGGCGAGCCCCGGCATGTCGGCATCGAGATCGAGTTCTCCGGCCTCGACGAGGAACACGCCGCGCGCGTCCTCGCGACGTGCCTCGGCGGCTCCGCCGAGCAGGACCGCCCGGGGTTCTGGAACGTGACGGGCACCGAGCTCGGCGATTTCGAGTGCTATCTCGACAGTCGCCCGCTCCAGAAGCTCGACAGCGAGGGGCTGGGCAAGCATCTGCGCGAGCTTGCGCGCAGTGTCGTGCCGCTCGAGATCGTCAGCGATCCGATCGAGGTGGTGCAGATCCCCGCGCTCGACCGGGCATTGCAGGCGCTCGCCGATGCCGGTGCCACGGGCACCCGTCACGGCGTGCTTCTTGGCTTCGGCGTGCACTTCAATCCCGAGGTCGTGTCGCTCAAGTTCTCCGACATCGCGCCGGTGCTCACCGCCTATGCGCTGCTCGAGGATCACCTGCGGCGGATCGCCGGCATCGACCTGTCCCGGCGTCTGCTGCCCTGGGTCGACCCCTATCCGCGCAGCCTTGTCGACCGGCTGGCCTCTGCGAACCCGCCGAGCAACATGACCGAGCTCATGGACACCTACCTAGAGCTCGCGCCGTCCCGGAACCACGGGCTCGACATGCTGTGCATCTTTGCCGAGATCGACCACGACCGCGTCGCGCGCGAGATGGACATGGAGCAGATCCAGTCACGCCCGACCTATCACTGGCGTCTGCCCGATTGCCGCATCGACGAAGCCGACTGGTCGCTCGCGAAGGAATGGAACCGCTGGGTGCTGGTCGAGCAGGTTGCTGCCGACCGAGCGCTGCTCAAGCGGCTCAAGGAAATGTGGCGCGATCACCGCGGGTCGCTGACCTCTATCCGCACGGACTGGAGCGAGCGCGTTTCCGACGTCCTGAAGGGGGCAGGCCTTTGCGACCACTGATCGGCGTGACCGTGTCGCGCAGGTCCGGCTGGCGCGTTTTTCCTCTGATGGCGCTGGCCGTGTGGCTTGCCGGAGGGCGTGCGATCCGCTGGCAGGCCGGGCTGCGCAAGGTCGATCTCGACGCGGTCGACGGCGTGGTGATCGGAGGCGGCGACGACATCGCTCCGACCCTCTACGGCGGAGAGCTGCGTGTCGGCGTGCGTCTGGATACCGCCCGCGACGAGCTCGAGCAGGGGGTGCTGCGCAGCGCCTTCGAACGACGTCTGCCGATCCTCGGGATCTGCCGGGGCTCTCAGATGCTGAACGTGGTCCTCGGCGGGACGCTTCACCAGGACGCCTACGAGGTCTACGACTCCCGACACTACCGCACCGTGCTGCCGCGCAAGAGGGTGCAGATCGGCACCGATACGCTGCTCGCCCGGTCCGCGCGGGCCGAATGCCTTTACGTGAATGCGCTGCATAGCCAGGCGGTGGATCGGCTCGGCGAGGGGCTGCAGGTGGCGGCCCGCGACGAGGGCGGCATGATCCAGGCGGTCGAGCGGATGAGCGATCCGTTCGCGCTGGGGGTGCAATGGCACCCCGAGCACCTCATCTATCGCCGCGCCCACCGGCGGCTGTTTCGCTCGCTCGTGGCGGCGGCCCGTGCCGGTCGCGGCAACGCCGCGCAGCTCTCGGCGGCCGAGGAAGAGGCCCGCGAGCAGGGCAGCCTGTGGCAGCAGCCCCCCTCGGAGCATTCGGGCCCGAACCGCTAGGCGGCTCAGGCCCCGGGGTCGAGCAAGTCCTCGGGCGAGGGCGCGTTCTCGTAGTCGACCTCGGTCAGGTCGAGCACGATGTGCCCGCCCTTTGCGCCGGGAGCACGGTGGGCGAAGCTCGTGAAGGGCAGGGCGTGCCGCTTGCGGCTGAACAACCCGGCGTTCTCCACCACGATATACTCGATGCTGTTGCGCGCCGGGTCGGCGAGCAGGTCGCTCATGCGGCCCAGCTCGGCGTCGCGGGAAAACACCGGCCGACCGAGCCAGCGCGTGAGGCGGGTGTAACGGTCGAGCACTTCCTCGGTACGCGGATCGACGGGCTCGGTCGCGTTCTTGTCGTGATCCTCGCCGAACATGGAGCTTGCGAGCGCCAGCGGCGCGTGCGTCGCGCCGAACGGCCCGATCACCAGCGGCGGCATGGCCGTCAGCAGCGGGTCGAGATCGGCGTGATCGCCCTCCCAGTGCGGCGCCTGCGCGAGGTCATCCGTTGTTGCGTGCAGCTCGAACGCCCGGTCTCCGGGGGCAAGCGCGCCGAGCAGCGAAGCGCGGGCAAGGATCTGCTGGGTGTGCGGCCCGTCCGGCGCGAGCGCGAAATAGGTCATCCGACGCGCCTCGGGATCGAAAAGGATGTCGGTCAGCGCGGCGGTGCCATCCCCGGTGCGCGCGTCCCACGTGAGCATCTTGGCCAGGCTCTGAAGCATCTGATCCCCCAATGTTACAATTGTAGGAAAAAACCCGCCGACGTGCCATTCGGTTCCGGGAACCAGATCGGCCTTGGCTGGTTGGGTGGTGAACATCGACAGGAGACAGCCATGACCAACGATATCTTCGTTGCGGGTTTGGCAGCTCTAACGGTCATCGCGGTTCTCATATTCGCGCTGACCAGCGTGAGGGACCGCGACCAGGGCCCTCGATGAGCCTTTAGACAAGGCCGACCCCAACAACAATAACAGGCGGGACCGTTGCACATGCACGGTTCCGCCAGTTTCCTGCACGATGAACCGTCAAGCATCCGGTCAGGCTCGACTTTCTGCGGGCTCAAAAAAAAGATGACTTCTTTTGTCAGGTTGACTTTCCCGATTCTTTTGGTCAGTTATGCCTTATCGAGATCCAGCCACCCTGCGCATGTGCCGGGCAGCCCGATGAGAGACCGATCAAGGAGGCTGACGATGATCCATGATTCCAGCGATGCCGGGCCTGTCGAACGGAGCGGAGCCCGCGACGACCTGATGCAGATGGTGCTCGGAGGGCTCTGGCCCGTCGAGGCGCATGTCGAGACACTTCTCGACCGGCTCGAAGCGGGGAGGACAGCGCGATGATGGAGCGCAGGCTTGATGCCGTCTCGGCCCTTCCGGCCATCCCGCGGCATGTCGCACGGTCGCTGACCGATGGCGGCAACATCGCCGAGATCGAGCTCGACGGGCAGGTCTACACCCTGCGCATCACCAAGGCCGGAAAGCTGATCCTGACGAAATGAGCGGCACGCGCCGCCAATGAACAAAAACGCATCCAGCCGACATTCTGCCGACGAGGAGACACCATGAAATTCGCCACCGCCACCGCACTGGGGCTGCTGCTTGCCGCTCCTGCCTTTGCCGCGACCGAGAAGTCGCAGGTGCTCGACACCTACGCCGACATCGCGGAAGCCGGCTACACCGACAGCCTGACCACCGCGAAGGCGCTTCGCGAGGCCGTCGATGCGCTGATCGCCGAGCCCTCGGAAGAGACGCTGCAGGCGGCGCGCGAGGCATGGGTCGCGGCGCGGGTGCCCTACCAGCAGACCGAGGCCTACCGCTTCGGCAACCCGATCGTCGATGACTGGGAAGGCAAGGTGAACGCCTGGCCGCTCGACGAAGGGCTCATGGATTATGTCTCCGACGACTACATGGTCAGCGCGGAAAACGACTACGCCGACCTCAACGTCATCGCGAACCCGCAGATCACCATCGGTGGCCAGGAGATCGACGCCTCGGAAATCACCCCCGAGCTGATCGCCGACACGCTCGACATGGCTGACGGGATCGAGACCAACGTCGCGCGTGGCTATCATGCCATCGAGTTCCTGCTCTGGGGGCAGGACCTGAACGGCACCGATGCCGGCGCGGGCGAACGGCCCTACACCGATTACGTGACCGGCGACGACTGCACCGGCGGCAACTGCGACCGGCGCGCGTCCTATCTCGACGCAGCGACCGATCTGCTGATCTCGGATCTCGAGGAAATGGCCGAGGCCTGGGGCGAGGGCGGCGCCGCGCGCGAGGCGGTCATGGCCGACGAGGACGCCGGCATCACCGCGATGCTGACCGGCATGGGCTCGCTGTCCTACGGCGAGCAGGCGGGCGAGCGGATGCGGCTCGGCCTGATGCTGAACGATCCCGAGGAAGAGCATGACTGCTTCTCGGACAACACGCACAACTCGCATTTCTACGACGGAAAGGGCATCCAGAACGTCTACCTCGGGGAATACACCCGGGTCGACGGCAGCGTCGTCGAAGGCCCGTCGCTGTCGGATCTCGTGGCCGAGACCGACGAGAGCCTCGACGCAGAGATGACTTCGAAGCTCGAGACCACGATGGAGCGGCTTGGCGCCATCAAGTCGGCAGCTGAGGACGGTTTCGCCTATGACCAGATGCTCGGCTTCGGTGACGAACGTGGTGAAGAGCTCATCATGGGCGCCGTCGATGCGCTCATCGACCAGACCCGCACCATCGAGCGCGTCGTCGGCGCGCTGGACCTCGAGAACGTCGAGATCGAGGGGTCGGACAGCCTCGACGATCCGAACGCGGTCTTCCAGTAAGACGGAGAAACGAAGATGATCGTCTGCCAGTGCCAGGGCATCAGCGACAAGGATATTCACGCCGCCATCGACTGGATGCGACAGGCGGACCCGCAGACGATCATCACCCCCGGCAAGATCTATCATGCCCTCGGAAAAGCGGCCGATTGCGGTGGCTGCATGCCGCTTTTCTTGCAAACCATGCGCGCGAACGACAATCTGGAAGTACCCATGGAACTCCGCGGGCTGAGGCAGCGCGGATCAACACAGGAGAGGCGCAATGAAGGGCGACGATAAGGTCATCGAATATCTCAACAAGGCACTGCGGTCGGAGCTGACCGCGGTAAGCCAGTACTGGCTGCACTATCGTCTGCAGGAAGACTGGGGCCTTGGTCACATGGCCAAGAAGAGCCGCGAGGAAAGCATCGAGGAAATGCACCACGCGGACAAGCTGATCCAGCGGATCATCTTCCTGGGCGGTCACCCGAACCTGCAGAAGCTCGATCCGCTCCGCATCGGGCAGGAGCCGAAGGAAACGCTGGAAGCCGATCTAGCCGCCGAGCGGGAAGCTCGGGCGCTCTACAAGGAAGCCCGCGAACACTGCGAGAGCGTAGGCGACTACGTCACCAAGAACCTCTTCGAGGAACTCATGGCCGACGAGGAAGGCCATATCGACTTTCTCGAGACCCAGCTGGAACTCTACGAACGGGTCGGCGACGAACGCTATGCAGTCATCAACGCGACGCCCATGTCCGAGGCCGAGTAGGTCTCTGCTCTGCGCCGCCCTTCTGTGGGGCGGCGCAGCTCTAGCGGCCGAGACTCCCCTGGATGCCTTGGCCGACCCCCATCTTTCCGTCATTCCCCGCACCGCCGCCGAGCTTGCCCGCATCGACGCGGTGACCGCGCCGCCCGAGGATTTCTCGGTGCCCGAGCGGTTCGAGGCACGCCCCGCCGGTGCCGCCACCGTGCCCGCGCGCCGCGACGCGCAGGCCTTTGCCCAGCCGGCGGCAACCGTGCCAGAGGCGCGGCGAATGGACTTCACGCTTGGCGATGCGCTCTTCCAGAAGCTATGGACCTCTTCGCCGTCGTCGACCCGCGCCTCCGACGGGCTCGGGCCTCTCTACAACGCGCGCAGCTGCCAGTCCTGCCACATCCGCGACGGGCGCGGTCATGCGCCCGACGGGCCCGACGACAGCGCCGTGTCGATGTTCCTGCGGGTCTCGGTCCCCGCCGCGCCGGGTGCCCACATGCCCGAGATCACCGACTGGATCGCCACCGCGCCAGACCCGGTCTACGGGGGCCAGTTGCAGGATTTCGCCACCGTCGGGCACCCCGCGGAATATCGCCTGCAGATCGACTACGAGGAGATCCCCGTCGCGCTCTCGGGCGCTGAGACCGCGAGCCTGCGCAGGCCGACCTACACCGCTGCCGACCTTGCCTATGGCCCGCTTGCCGAAGGCGCGATGCTGAGCCCGCGCGTGGCGCCGCAGATGATCGGGCTCGGATTGCTCGAGGCGATCCCGTCCGCCGAAATTCTCGCGCTCGTCGATCCCGAGGACGCCGACGGCGACGGCATCTCGGGGCGGGCCGCGCTGGCCTGGTCGCGCGAGCACGACCGCGCGATGCTCGGCCGCTTCGGATGGAAGGCCGGGGAGGCCACGGTGCGCGAGCAGACCGCCGCCGCCTTCTCGGGCGATATCGGCATCGCGACGCCGCTGCACCCGGACCTCTGGGGCGATTGCAGCGCGGCGCAGGCGCACTGTCGCGCCGCGCCGCATGGCGCCGATGCCGATGGCTTCGAGATTTCCGCCGAGGCCTTCGACACGGTGGCCTATTACACCGCCAACCTCGGGGTGCCGGCGCGGCGCGACGTGGGCGACCCGCAGGTGCTGCACGGCAAGCGGGTGTTTCACGAGACCGGCTGCGCCGACTGCCATGTGCCCAAGCATGTCACCGCGCGGCTCGAGGGCGAGCCCGAGCGCAGCTTCCAGCTCATCTGGCCGTTTACCGACCTCCTGCTGCACGACATGGGCGAGGGGCTCGCGGACCACAGGCCCGAAGGCCGCGCCACGGGCCGGGAATGGCGCACGCCGCCGCTCTGGGGCGTCGGCTTGACCGCCGGGGTCTCGGGGCATACCACCTTTCTGCACGATGGCCGCGCGCGGTCGCTTCTCGAAGCGATCCTCTGGCACGGGGGGGAAGCGCAGCCGCACCGCGATGCCGTGATCTCGATGGCGCCCGCCGACCGTGCCGCCCTGATCCGATACCTGGAAAGCCTCTGATGCGACATATCCTCCTGTTCTGCACCGGCCTTGCCGCCAGCCCCGCCCTTGCCGGCGTGGACGCAGCGCTGACCGACCACATCCTGCCGGGCTACGCCGACTTCTCAGAGGCCGCCGAGACGCTTTCGTCCGCCGCCGGCGACGACTGCACCGCCGACGCGCTCAAGGCGCCGTGGAACACCGCCTTCGACGCCTGGACCGAGATCGGCGACGTGCGCATGGGCCCCTCCGAGACCGGCGCGCTGTCGGTGGTCTTCTGGCCCGATGCGCGGGGGTTCACGCCCAAGACCCTGTCGCGGCTGATCGACGGCGAGGAAGAGGTCGGCACCGATCCTGCCGCCTATGCCGACGTCTCGATCGCCGCGCGCGGGCTCTTCGCGCTGGAGCGGATGCTCTACGACCCGGCGTTCTCGGACTACGCCGGGGGCAGTTATGCCTGCACGCTGGTGCGGACGATGGCCGCGGATCTCGCCAACCAGGCGGACAGCCTCGAGCGGGACTGGCGCGAGACGTTCGCCGAGGTGCTGCGCAGCGCCGGAAGCGAGGGCAACGCCACCTATCTCTCCGAGGACGAGGCGCTGCGGGCGCTCTACACGCAGGCGCTTTCGAGCCTCGAGTTCACCGCCGACAGCCGCCTCGGCCGGCCGCTCGGGACCTTCGAGCGGCCGCGCCCGACGCGGGCAGAGGCGGCGCTGTCCGAGCGGTCGCTGCGCAACGTGCTGCTCTATTCCGACGCCGCCGCGGCGCTCGCCCGGACACTCGCCGACCGGGACATGCCCGAGACCGACGCCGCGCTCGAGCGGCTGCACGACGTCGCCGACAACTTCTCGGACCCGGGTTTCCAGGACATCGAGGACCCGTCCGCGCGGCTGCTTGTCGAGATCGTGCAGCAGCACGTGCGGTCGCTGAGCCAGGCCATCGAGCAGGAACTCGGGGTGCCGCTCGGCCTGACCGCCGGGTTCAATTCACAGGACGGAGACTGATCGCATGACGACGCGCCGCGCCTTTCTCGCAAGCCTGCTCGCTGCCAGCGCCACCCCCGCGGTGGGCTGGGCCGCGGTGGGCGACCCCGCCTATCTTGCTGCCGCGAAGGGGCCGGACGGGGGCTATTTCCTCGCCGGTCTGCGGGCGGACGGCTCCGAGGCCTTCCGTGTGCCGCTGCCGGCGCGCGGCCATGCCGGCGCGGCGCATCCCTCGCGCGCCGAGGCGGTCGGCTTCGCCCGCCGCCCGGGCACCTACGCGCTGGTCGTCGACTGCCGAGATGGCGCGTTGCTTCACCAGCTCACTCCGCCCGCCGACCGGGTGTTCAACGGCCACGGCACGTTCTCGCCAGACGGCAAGCTGCTGTACACGGTCGAGCAGCGGGTCGACGACAGCGAGGGCTTCATCGGGCTCTGGGACACGGAGGCGAATTATGCCCGCATCGGCGAGTTCGCCAGCCATGGCGTCGGCCCGCACGACATCCGCGTCATGCCCGACCACGAGACGCTGGTGATCGCCAACGGCGGCATCCAGACCGACGTGCACGACCGCAGCAAGCTCAACATCGACGTGATGCGGCCGAACCTTGTCTACACCGCGCTCGACGGCAGCCTTCTTGAGAGCCACGACCTGCCGGACTTCCACCAGAACTCGATCCGCCACCTCGCGCTGCGCGACGACGGGCTCGTCGGCTTCGCGATGCAGTGGGAGGGCGAGCAGGGCATGGCGCCGCCGCTGCTGGCGCTGCACCGGATGGGCGAAGAGCTGGTGATCTGCCAGGCGCCGCTCGGGGACGAGTTGGCGATGGACGGCTACGCGGGCAGCGTGTCCTTCTCGGGCGACGGACGCGAGATCGCCATCACCTCGCCGCGCGGCGGTCGGGTGCATCGGTTCTCGGAGGGGGGCGCGTTTCTCGGGTCGGTGTCGCGGGCCGACGTCTGCGGGCTGGCACGTCACCCGGAGGGCTACATGGCGAGCGACGGGCTCGGCGGGCTGCTGGTGGTGGGGCCGAAGGGTGCCACGCCGCTGCGCCGGGCGGATGCGTCCTGGGATAACCACATGGTGCCCATCGGCGTGTGAGGCTGGCCGGGTGGTGCTGAGGGGCGCTGCCCCTCTGCGGCTGCGCCGCATTCACCCCGAGGGTATTTGGGAAAGAGAAGAAGGGGCGGGCGTGCCGCGATTGGCGGCAGGTCCCGGCTACTGGATGGCGCGGATGCCGCGGTAGGCGGGTCCGAAGCGCCGGTAGGCGGTGTCGAAAGCCGGGACCAGCGCGCTGACGGGTTCGACGACCTCGCCGGTGGCGGGCGGTGTCATCACCTCGGCCGGGGACTCGCCGGTGGCCGCGATGCGCCCGAGGCGCGCGGCCCCGAGGGCGGCGCCGAACTCGCCGGCCTTTGGCAGGTGCAGCGGCGTGTCGAGCACCGTGGCGAGCAGGCGCAGCCAGTAGCGCGAGCCGCTGCCGCCGCCGATGGCGAGCAGCTGGGCCGGGCGGGCGCCCACCGAGCGCAGCGCCTCGGCGCTGTCGCGCAGGCCGAAGCTCACGCCCTCGAGCACCGCGCGGGTGAGATCCTCGCGGGTGGTCTCGGCGCCGATGCCGGTGAAGGCGCCGCGGATGTCGGCGTCGTTGTGCGGCGTGCGCTCGCCGGAAAGATAGGGCAGGAAGCGGACCCGGCCGGGCGCGGTGAGGCAGTCGCCGAGCGCGGCGGTGAGCTCGGCGGGGCGGGCGCCGGTGATCCGGGCGAGCCAGTTGAGGCTGTCGGTGCAGCTCAGCATGACGCCCATCTGGTACCAGGTGCCGGGGACCGCGTGGCAGAAGCTGTGCAGTGCAGTGTCCGGCGACGGGCGGTAGCCGTCGCGGGCGGCGAGCAGCACGCCGGAGGTACCGAGGGACACGAAGCCCTGTCCCTCGGAGAGCACCCCGGTGCCGCAGGCGGCGGCGGCGTTGTCCCCGGCGCCGCCCGCCACCGCCGCACCCGGCCCGACGCCCCACTGCCGAGCCAGATCTTCGCGCAGGATGCCGGCGGGCGCGCAGCCCTCGACCAGCCGGGGCATCTGGTCGCGGCGCATGTTGCCGGCCTCGAGCAGCCGGTCGGACCAGTCGCGGGCGCCGGTGTCGAGCCAGCTGGTGCCGGCGCTGTCGGACATGTCCGCCACGTGATCGCCGGTCAGGTAGAGGTTGAGGTAGGCCGCGGGCAGCAGCACACGTGCCACCCGGGCGAAGGCCTCGGGTTCATGCGCCTGCATCCACAGCAGTTTAGGAGCGGTGAAGCCCGGGAACACGATGTTGCCCGACAGCGCGCGCACCCCGGGGATCGTGTCGAGACGGGCGGCCTCGGCGTGGCTGCGGGTGTCGTTCCACAGGATGCAGGGGCGGATGACCCTGTCGTCCGCGTCGAGCGTGACGGCACCGTGCATGTGCCCGGCGACGCCGATGCCCCTAAGCCCCGCCCAGGAGGGGTGGGCACGCAGTTCCTCGACCGCGCCCTCGAGCGCCGCGATCCAGTCGGCCGGATCCTGCTCGGACCAGCCGGACCGCGGGTGCGACGCCTCGTAGTGACGCTCGGCCGAGGCGAGGGGCGTGCCCCCTTCGTCGGTGAGCAGGGCGCGCAGGCCGGAGGTGCCGAGGTCGAGGCCGAGGAAGCTCATGGTCGTCTCAGTCCGCGAGGTAGGTTTCGAGGGTTTTGGCGGTGCCATCCGTCCACAGCCGGTCGAGCCAGGTGGCGAAGCGGGCGGCGAAGGCGTCGTTCGACGCGAGCGCGCCGTAGACCGTGCGCTGCTCGAGCCAGGCCTGCGGACGGTCCTTTGCCTCGGCCGAGAGCGCGACGAGGCGGTCCCAGTCGGGATCGTTGGGCGCGATGGCGCTGCCGTCCTCGAGCGTGCCGGCGCAGTAGCGGCACCAGAGCGCCGACTCGAGCGCCAGACCGTCGACGGGCGTGCCGACGCGCAGACCGTCCTGGATCGAGGGGACGATGAACTTGGGCTGACGGTTCGAGCCGTCGAGGCAGAGCCGCCGCGTGGTGTCCTTGACTGCCGGGTTCGAGAAGCGGCTGTCGATCAGCTCGAGGTAGGCCCCGGGCGTGAACTCGGGCACTGGCGTGACATGCGGCAGCACCTCCTGTTCCTCGACCTTGCGGAAGTAGGCGTGCACCAGCGGGTGGGCCATCGCCTGGTCCGCCAGCAGGCAGCCGAGCAGGGCGCCGGAATAGGCGATGATCGCATGGCCGCCGTTCAGGATGCGGATCTTCATGCGCTCGTAGTCGTGCACGTGATCGGTGAAGGTGACGCCGACCTCCTCGAGCCGCGGGCGGCCCTGCGGGAAGTTGTCCTCGAGCACCCACTGGCGGAACGGTTCGCAGGTGACCGGGACCGGATCGTCGAGACCGTATGTCGCGGCGAGCGCGCGTTCGGCATCGCCGGTGGCGGGGGTGATGCGGTCGACCATCGAGTTGGGGAAGGCGACGTTTTCGGTGATCCAGCCGGCGAGCTCGGCGTCCGAGAGCCGCGCGGTGCCGACAACCGCGTCGCGGGTGACATCGCCGTTGCCGGGGATGTTGTCGCAGCTCATCACCGTGAAGGGCGGGGTGCCGGCGGCCCGGCGCGCCTTGAGGGCCGCGACGATGGCGCCGAAGACGGTCCGCGGCGCATCGGGGGTCTTGCCGTCGGCGGCGATGTCGGGATGCGAGGGATCGAAGGTCTCGGTGGTGGGATCGACGTAGTAGCCGCCCTCGGTCACGGTGAGCGAGACGATGCGGGTGGCGGGGTCGGTCATCTTGGCGATGAGCGGTCCGTTGGTCTCGTCGATCTCGACGTAGTCGATCATCGCGCCGGTGATGCGGGGGCTCTCTCCGGAGGGCGACATCTCGATCACCGTGGACAGGCAATCCTGCGCCAGCAGCAGCTCGCGCATCTTCGCGTCGGGTGCGCGGACGCCGGCACCGGTGATCGCCCAGTCATGGTCGAGCCCCTTGCCGAAGAGATCGTCGAGGTACACCGCCTGGTGGGCGCGGTGGAAGTTGCCGAGCCCCACGTGCACGATGCCGTGCGACAGGCTCTTGCGGTCGTAGCCGGGCAGGGCGACGCGCTTGTCGAGATCGCCCAGGGTTTCGTTGACCAGTTTCATCTAGTTTCGCCTCCGTCAGCTCTGTCACTGACCGCCGTCCACGTTGCCGCGATGGGCGACGATGCTTCTGCCCCGTCGGGGCGTCCTGTGATCGGACGGCCCGCGGCAGGGGCCTGTCCGGATGGTGTGTCGCGAGGGGCCGCGTGGTTACTTGCGCAGGCCCTGCTCGTCGAAGCGGTGCATCTTGTCCTGGTCCGGGGTCATGAAGATCCGGTCGCCGTGTTTCACCGGCAGCTCGCCGTCGACACGCACGGTGAGCGGCTCGGAGCCCATGCCGTGCTCGTGGACGTGGATGAAGGTGTCGGAGCCGAGATGCTCGGCCACGCCCACGGTGCCGTGCCAGAGCCCTTCGGAGGTCGACACGGCGATGTGCTCGGGCCGGACGCCGATGGTGCTGGCGTTGTAGGTGCGCGCGACCTCGCCCTTGAGAAGGTTCATCTTGGGGCTGCCGATGAAGCCCGCGACGAACTCGTTGCGGGGCGCGCGGTAGAGCTCGAGCGGCGAGCCCACCTGCTCGATGTTGCCGGCGCGCAGCACCACGATCTTGTCGGCCATGGTCATCGCCTCGACCTGGTCGTGGGTGACGTAGATCATCGTGGTGTCGAGCCGCTTGTGCAGCTCCATGATCTCGAGCCGCATGCCTACCCGCAGCGCCGCGTCGAGGTTCGACAGCGGTTCGTCGAAGAGGAAGGCCGAGGGCTCGCGCACGATGGCGCGGCCGATGGCGACCCGCTGGCGCTGGCCGCCCGAGAGCTGGCCCGGACGCCGTTCGAGGTAGTCGGTGAGGTTCAGCGCCGCCGCCGCACTGTCGATGCGGCGCTTCTGCTCGTCCTCGGGCACGCCGGCCATCTTCATCGGGAAGGCGATGTTCTTGCGCACCGACATGTGCGGGTAGAGCGCGTAGCTCTGGAAGACCATCGCCAGCCCGCGTTGCGCCGGGGCCATGTTGGTGGCGTCCTCGCCGTCGATGCGGATCTGGCCGGAGCTGACATCCTCGAGCCCCGCGATCAGGCGCAGCAGGGTGGACTTGCCGCAGCCCGAGGGGCCGACGAAGACCACGAACTCGCCGTCGTCGATGGTCAGGTCGAGCGGTGGGATGACGTTGACGTCGCCGAAGCTCTTGGTCACCTGGTCAAGCGTAATGCGTCCCATGTTCCGTGGTCCTTCTTATTTCACCGCGCCGAAGGTCAGGCCGCGGACGAGTTGTTTCTGGCTGAACCAGCCCATGATGAGGATCGGCGCGATGGCCATGGTCGAGGCCGCCGACAGCTTTGCGTAGAACAGTCCCTCGGGGCTGGAGTAGGAGGCGATGAACGCGGTGAGCGGCGCGGCTTTGGCGGCGGTCAGGTTGAGCGTCCAGAACGCCTCGTTCCAGGCGAGGATGATGTTCAGCAGCAGCGTGGAGGCGATGCCCGGCACGGCCATCGGCGTGAGCACGTAGATGATCTCGTTGCGCAGGTTGGCGCCGTCCATCCGCGCGGCCTCGAGGATCTCGCCCGGGATCTCGCGGAAGTAGGTGTAGAGCATCCAGATGATGATCGGCAGGTTGATGAGCGTCAGCACGATCACCAGGCCGATGCGGGTGTCGAGCAGCCCGAGGTTGCGGAAGATCAGGTAGATCGGCACCAGAACGCCCACGGGTGGCAGCATCTTGGTGGAGAGCATCCACATCAGCACGTCCTTGGTGCGCTTGCCCGGCACGAAGGCCATGGCCCAGGCGGCGGGGACGGCGATGATCAGGCCGATCACCGTGGAGCCCACCGACAGGATCACCGAGTTCCAGAAGTGGCGCAGGTAGTTCGACCGCTCCTGCACGGTGGCGTAGCTGTCGAGGGTCCACTGCGAGGTGAGCACCTCGATCGGTGTCTTGATGGCGTTGCCCTCGGACTTGAAGGACAGGATGATGATCCACAGGATCGGGAAGAAGATCGCGAAACCGATGATCCATGCGGCGATGGTCACGATGGTCTTGCGGCGGTTGCTGACGGCGCGGGCCATGGTGTTTTCCCTCCCTTACGCGTCGAGGTTCTTGCCGATCATCCGCATCAGGAAGATCGCGACGATGTTGGCGAGAATGATGGCGACGACGCCGCCGGCGGAGCCACCGCCCACATCGAACTGCAGCAGCGACTGCATGTAGATGAGGTAGGTGAGGTTGGTGGAGGCCGTGCCTGGGCCGCCGTTGGTGGTCACGAGGATCTCGGCGAAGATCGACAGCAGGAAGATCGTCTGGATCAGGATCACCACGGTGATGGCGCGCGACAGGTGCGGCACCATGATGTGGTAGAAGCGCGACAGGGCGCCGGCGCCGTCCATTTCGGCCGCCTCGAGCTGCTCCTGGTCGAGCGACTGCAGCGCGGTGAGCAGGATCAGCGTCGCGAAGGGCAGCCACTGCCAGCTGACGATGAAGATGATCGAGGCAAGCGGCGCCTGGCTGAGGAAGTCGAAGGGCGGGATGCCGAGCGCGTTGAAGAGATGCCCGAAGAGCCCGTTCACCGGGTTCATGAACATGTTCTTCCAGACCAGCGCCGAGACGGTGGGCATCACGAAGAACGGCGCGATCACCATGATCCGCACGATCCCCTGTCCCCAGAAGGGCTGGTCGAGCAGCAGCGCCAGCAGCGTGCCGCCGATCACCGTGATGAGCAGGACGCCCCCGACGAGAAGCAGCGTGTTGGTCAGGGCCGAGAAGAAGGCCGGGTCGGTCAGGAAGAAGCGGTAGTTCGTCCAGCCGGTGAATTCCTCCATTCCCGGCATCAACAGGTTGTAGCGCAGGAAGGAGAAGTAGATCGTCATCGCGAGCGGGATGAGCATCCAGCCGAGCAGGAGAAGCACGGCGGGCGAGATCATCAGCCTTGCTGCGGCGCGGGAATGCTGGGTGGCCATGGCAGGTCTCTCGGCAAGGTGGGGTTCGCGGAGCGTGAGGCCGGACGGCGCGGTCGCGCGGGGCGCGACGCGGGGCGCAGGCACGGCTCCGGTCGGAAAGGGCACGGGCCGGGGAGGTCCCCGCGGCCCGTGCAAGGTCGAGGCGCGGTTACTTGATGTAGCCGGCCTTCATCATCTCACGTTCGGTGAGTTGTTGTGCGTTGGTCAGGGCCTGCTCGGCATCCATCTGCCCGGCAAGCGCCGCCGAGAACTGCTGGCCGACCGCCGTGCCGATGCCCTGGAATTCCGGGATCGAGACGAACTGCGCACCGACGTAGGGCACTTCCTGCACCGAGGGCTTCTCGGGGGTGGCGGCGTCCATGGTCTGCTTGGTCAACGTCGCGAAGGGCGCTTCCTCGAGGTAGGTCTCGTTCTCGTAGAGCGAGCTGCGGGTGCCCGGAGGCGCTGCGCGCCAGCCCTGCTTTTCGGCGACGAGCTGGGTGTACTCCTTCGAGGTGGCCCAGGTCACGAAGGCCTTGGCGGCTTCCGGCGCGTCGGTCGACTCGGGGATGCCGAGGTTCCACGACCAGAGCCAGTTGCCGTGGTTGTCCACGCCTTCCTTGTTCGGGAACACCGCGTAGCCCACGTTGTCGGCGACGGTCGATTCCTCGGGGTCGGTGACGAAGCCCGCGGCGACGGTGGCGTCGATCCACATGCCGCACTTGCCCTGCTGGAACAGCGAGAGGTTCTCGTTGAAACCGTTCGAGGACGCGCCCGGAGGACCGTAGTTGGTCATCAGGTCGAGGTAGTCCTTGAACGCGGCCTGCCACGGCTCGCTGTCGAACTCGGGCTGCCAGTCCATGTCGAACCAGCGCGCGCCGTAGCTGTTTGCCATGGCCGAGATGAAGGCCATGTTCTCGCCCCAGCCGGGCTTGCCGCGAAGGCAGATGCCGTAGATGCCGGCATCCTTGTCGGTCATCTTGGCGGCGGCGTCCTTGATCTGGGCCCAGGTCGGCTCTTCGGGGATCTCGATGCCGGCCTTCTCGGCGAGGTCGGTGCGATACATCACGAAGGCGGATTCACCGTAGAAAGGCAGCGCGTAGAGCGTGCCGTCGACCGAGAGCGCCTCGCGGATCGAGGGGATCAGGTCGTCGACCGCGTAGTCGTCCGACAGGTCTTCGAGCGGCATGAGCCAGCCGCGCTCGCCCCAGATCGGAACCTCGTAGTTGCCGATGGTCATCACGTCGAACTGCCCGCCGCCGGTCGCCACGTCCTGGGTCACGCGCTGGCGCAGCACGTTCTCTTCCAGGGTCACCCACTCGACCTTGATGTCGGGATGCTGGGCGTTGAAGTCCTCCATCATGCCCTGCATGCGGATCATGTCGCCGTTGTTGACGGTGGCCACGGTGATCGTGGTTTCGGCCAGCGCGGCGGTGGCAAGCGCACTGACGGCGCACGCGCCCATCAGGGCGCGGAACGTATAAGACATGGATTGTCCTCCCAAAACTCCCGGATTGAGCATATGCCCGCACCGTGAATAAATGCTCACATGACCCAACGAGTCGAGTCAAGCTCGTTTTGGGAGCAGGGTCTTGATTAGCTGCTGATCAATTCGGCGGCGGTCAGTTCGTCCGTGATGAGCTCGTCGATGAGATTACCCTTAAGAGCGGCCCTCAACGCCTTGATCTTGCTCACGCCTCCGCCGATGCACATGACGGGGTTGTCGTTCACCGGAACGCGGCATCCGACCATGAAATCATTGACGGGATGATCCAGATACTGCCCGTCGGAATCGAAGATATAGCCGCAGAGCTCGCCGGCCGCGCCAGCCTGCTGCACCGACTTGAGCTCGCCCTCGGTGATGAACCCGTCGACGAAGAGCGGCGCGTCATCGGCCATCTGGCCGATGCCGACGATGGTGATGTCGGCCTGCGCGGCGAGCTTGCGCAGCGCCTGCACGTGCGGCAGCGCGCGGTAGATCGCGAATTCCTCGGCGTCGCGGGCGACGACCGGCACCGACATCGGGTAGTGTGGCGCACCGGTCTTGTCGGCGGCGCGCATGATGACCTCGTAGAAGGACGCCGAGCCGTCGGGCGAGACGTTGCCGATGAGCGAGACCATCTTGTGCTGCTTCGCCGAGATGGTCTGCATCTCCTCGATCACCGCGCGCAGCGTCCGCCCGGTGCCGAGGCCGACGAGCTTCGGGGTTTCCTCCCGGAAGATCCGCTCGACCTCGGGCGCGGCAAAGGGCGCGATGGCGCGTAGGGCGTCATGCCCGGGCCCGAGGCGGGGCGCCACGCGCGCCCGGCTCAGCCCGAACTTGCGGCGCAACGCCCGTTCGAGATCGAGACATTCCGCGATCGGATGATCGATGCGCACCCGTACCAGCCCTTCGGCCATCGCGCGCGCCACCATGCGCTGCGCCCGCTGCCGCGAGATGCCCAGCTCCTGCGCGATCTGGTCCTGGCGCAGCCCGCCGACATAGTAGAGCCACGCCGCCCGTGCGGCGATATCCTGCGGCAGGACTTCGCTGTCGTCAGCCATCCGTGCGGCTCTCCCTCATGGCGGGTTTCAGAAGCTGCGGCGCAAAATGCGCGACCTCGGGGAATTCTGCAAACGTCCGATGCGGCGTCGCATCGGGCGAGGCGGGCGGGACCATGCCGGCGAAGTGGCTGCCGCCGGTGAACTGCCAGACCGTCATGCGGGCGGCGAGCCCGGCGCGCAGGCCGGCAAGCGAGTCCTCGATGATCACGCAGGCCCCGGGCGCGACACCGGCCTTCTCGGCGGCGCGCAGGGGCAGATCCGGTGCCGGCTTGCCCCTTGTCACCTCGGACGCGGTGGTGATGCGCCCGTCGAAGAGATCGCCCAGCCCGGCAATCTCGATCGATTGCGCCACCCGCGCCGGGCTCGAGCTGGTGGCGATGCAGTAGGGCACGGCGAGCGACGTCACGAAGTCGCGCAGTCCGGCCATCACACGCAGCTCATGGCGAAACGCTTCGACCAGCCGCGCGCGGTAGTCGGCCTCGAAGCCCTCGGGCAGGGTGATGCCGAAGGCGCTCCGGACCTGCGCGAGAACCACCGGGTAGCTGCGACCGAGGAAGTGTTCGGCGATATAGGGCAGGTCGACATCGACACCGTGCTGCGCCAGCTCGGCGACCAGCATGCGCGCGCTGATGACCTCGCTGTCGACGACCACGCCGTCGAAATCGAAGATGACAAGCTCCGTGTCTGCCATGACTGCCCCTTTCGTGCCGTGGCAGCGGTCTAGATGATGCGCGCGTCGGGGGCCAGCGTCACGCGCACCCACGGGCCGCTTTGTCGCCGCTGGCCCGGCTCGAGGAGACGCGCGAGAAGGCGTGGCGTCGGCGATTCCCCACGCCAACCGCCTGCGGGGCGAGCGCCGCCGCGATGCGCGACAGGATCAGGGCAGGAGGGCATCCTGTCCCTCCTGCGGGGGCCGTTTTCCCCTCGCAACATCGTGTGTCGGGCTCTGAAAAGTGGCTCTGCTGCTGTGTCCGACGGCCGTGAAGAAAATCCTCGAAACCCGGTGTTTGACCTCTTGCGTCTCCTGCCGGCTTTCCTTAATAGACCCGCTACCGGGTGATTAGCTCAGTGGTAGAGCGCTTCGTTCACATCGAAGATGTCAGAGGTTCAAATCCTCTATCACCCACCATCTTTTCTTTGTCTTTCAACGATGCGCCGCGCTGTAACGAACTGCGTCAGGGTCGGTGGACCTATGCCCCGCGTTTCAGGCTCGCGAAATCGAGCACATCCACCGCGTCCTGCATGTGTTGCGGCAGGAATCCTGCGCAGGTCGAGAACGTCACGGCCATCTTGGAGTGATCAAGCATCTCGCTGACCTTCTCGAGCGGCACTTCCTCGGAAAGCATTGCCACCGCCGCGGTGTGGCGGAGATCGTGAATACGGACATGGCCGATCCCGGAACGCGCCACCGCATTGGCAAAGCCGGTGCGGATTCCCTTCACTCGGCGCCCGGCGTATTCGATCACATTGTCTGCAAGAGCGGCTTCGTGGGCTGCCATCAGGGCCGGGCGGGTCGCATTGTTCATCGGTAGGACTGCCCGGCCTTTCCTCGTCACGCTGTCCTCAAGCCGAAGATTGATCGTCCCGCGCTCGAGATCCACCCGGTCCCAAGTCAGATCCAGCACGGCCCCGAGGCGGGCCCTGTCCCGAGCAACAGCACAAGGGCGCGCCGGACGTGCGGATCGTGGCCGCCGTCGATCAGCGCTCTTGCCTCTCCCCTGTTCAGGACGCGCTTGTCCGTCTGCGGCTTTTCAGGGTGCCAGAGGAACCTTCGAAGGTGCTCCTAGGTTGGGAGAGGAACCGAAGTAAAGGACACCGACATGGCCATGAATTCGCTCAAGGATATCTACCTCGACCAACTTCAGGACATCTGGAGCGCCAACACCCAGTCCTTGCCCGTCGTGACGGAACTGGGGCGCGCAGCTCAAGACAAGGATCTGTCCGAAGCTCTGATTGACGGTGGCAATGGTATTTATGATGGTCTCGCCGAGATCGAGAAACTGTGCAACGAACACGGCATCAAGCCGAACGCAGAACACTGCAAGGGTATGGAGGGCCTCGTCAAAGAGGCGCGCGTCCACGGGTTGTCGAATGATATCACCGACCCTGACGTGCGTGATGCCGCAATCATCCCGCAATACCAGCGCATGGTTCACTATGCACTGGCCGGCTACGGCACGCTAGCCGCCTTCGCCAACCGTCTCGGCTTGGACACCGACGCCGCGGTCCTTCAGAAATGCCTGGACGAGACCTATGACGGTGACCGCCGCATGACCGAAATCGCGATGCGGGGCGGGGTCAACAAGGAGGCAGCTTCTTGAGCTAGCCTTTAGCTGACAGTCGGGGCCGCGCGAGGAATCGTGTGGCCCCTTCATTTTGGGAGGCAGTCACGCGCGAGGGGGCTCAGCCGATCTTCGCGCCGGACCCAGCAGATAACTGGAAACAGCCACCCGCGTCGATCACTGCCTGCATGCTGCGGATGGCATGGATTTCGCAGAGACCCGGGAGGGCGGTGAGCTGCCGCAGCGAAAGGTTGGCAAACGCCATAGTCCGGGCTGGAACCGATCGCGCACCAGCCATGTGGCTGCGAAGTGCCGCCAAGCGATGATCACCAGGAATGCGACCTCACATCCAGAGCATGCCATGACGCAGTATGGAAGACTCCGGTGCTTGGCCGATTGACCGTTCGCGACGCCGGACTGATGCCGATCAACTGCATGTCCTGTTGGCGCCCCCATGGAATACGCTATCTGGGAGAGGTATGAACAAGGTCCTCCTTTGCCTCACCCTCATACTTGTCCCGTGCCAGGTCCTGGCCCAGGATGTCGTGACCGAGGCGGATGCCTTGCCCACGCTTGCAGTCGAGAACGTACCTGACGACGCGGCCGTCGCGACTCGCTTGCGAGCCATCCTCGGAGCTCTCGAATTCGAAGGGATCTCGGTCAGCGTCGACGCTGGGGTCATATCGCTTGCGGGGACCGTCGCGGACCCATCCATCAGCGAGAAGGCCGAGAGCATCGCCGAGCGCCTCGAGGGTGTCGTCGCGGTGAACAACGCGCTCACGGCTCCGGATGAGCTCGCCAGTCAGATCAATCCCGCGGTTGATCGCTTCCGGGCGCGGGTTGCGCAGCTGATCTCCCGTCTACCTTTGCTTTTGCTGGCGTTCGTGGCCTTTTTGGTGATCGTCGCGGCGGGCTTCCTCGTGGCGCGAATGCGATTTTGGGACCGCATCTCCCCCAACGCCTTCATCGCCGAGCTTTATCGGCAGGCGTTCCGCGTCGCCTCCGGGATCATCGGCATCGTGGTTGCGCTGGATGTCGTGGGGGCGGCGGCCCTGCTAGGCACGATCCTCGGCGCTGCGGGGATCATCGGTCTTGCCATCGGCTTTGCCGTCCGCGACACGGTGGAGAACTTCGTAGCGTCCGTCATGTTGAGCCTGCGCCAACCTTTTCGCCCGAACGACCTGGTGGAGATCGAAGGCGACGTCGGCCGCGTGATCCGACTGACCTCGCGCGCGACGATCTTGCTGTCGCTCGACGGCAATCACATCCGCATCCCGAACGCGACTGTCTTCAAGGGCAAGATCGTGAACTACACGCAGTATCCGGCGCGGCGGTTCATGTTCGACATCGGCATCGACCCTGACGCGGATCTCGAGGCGACGCGCAGCTTGGCACAGGCGACGCTGAAGGCTTTGCCTTTCGTGCTGGACGACCCGGAAGAGCTGGTCTGGATCGAGAACATCACCGAGTCCGGCGCCATCCTGCGTGTGACTGGCTGGGTCGACCAGACCGAGACAGGCTTTTCCACGGCACGCGGAGACGCCATTCGATTGGTCAAGACTGCCATCGAAGAAGCTGGGGTGGCGATCCCCGACACGACTTATCGCATTCGCCTGGAAGGGGCGGGGCTGTCAGCGGCCCCCTCCGAACCGCCACGGCGCAAGGCATCAATGCCGCATGCACCCGCTTTATCGCTGGAGCCCTCGGTCCATAAATCGGAAGAAGCGGCGCTGATCCCTCTTGTCGACGCTGAGCGCCAAGACAGCGATGATCTTCTCGCGAAGAGCGCACCGCGTGAATAGGTGTCAAGCGCCTTGAGGTAAGTGAAGCCTTCTTGCGTCCGTATGTAGGTGATGTCGGGCAGGCGGGGAGCGATCACGCCACGGTCGAAGTCGATCCGGTCCATTCGAGATCCAGCACCGCGCCAACCCGGGCGCCCGTGGCGAGCAGGAGGATCACTGCGAGCCGGATGTGGGGTGCGCCGCAGTGAGGTTCAGCCGCCTCTTTCAGGTATCGGTCACGGCGCTCGGTTTCCGCTTCCGCTCGCGTGCGTGCTGCAAGCTGATAGCGTTTTCGCTCTCCTGAGGCCTCGTCATCCCGGTAGACGCAGAACCCGCCTCGCGGGCGTCCAATCGGGCATCGTCGGCCTCCGCGGCGCCATCTTTCCGGGGAGCGGTGGTCTCGTCGCGATCTACGGGCGCGTAACGGTGCGAATGGCGTTCAGGGTGTGAGAAGGGCCGCTCGCCCGCGTCGATTGTGGCGCGGGGGCGCAGTGCACGCTCGCGACGTTGAACAGGAAGCGCCAACCTCAGAGCTACTGCATCTCAACTCTGTCCGAAGCACATTCCCGAGCGTGGATGCCCAAGGCCATCAGGGCGGGCCAGAGAAGATAGGCTTCTATTTCGACGTTTTCGCCGAACGACAGCAGAACCAGAACCATGCACAGGCCAAGCGGCAAACGTCCACGGTCGGAAAGGGCCGCATCCTTGAGCGCCAGTGCCGTCTGTGCTGCCAACGGCAAGGCCAGGGCAAAGAAGCCGACCAGCCCCTTCACGAAGAGCAGGCCGAACCAGGTGTGGTGACTTCCTATCGGCATGAATTCGACGATATGCGGACCGGGCTGAACGGTGCCATGGCCGAACCAGACGGCCTCTTCCTGCCAGCGCTCGTGTGCGATGCGCTGCAAGGTGGCACGGACCCGCGTGCTGTCGGCGCGGGCGCCCTTGAACGAGTCCACCCCGGCACCGATGGTCTGGATCAGCCAGGGTCCGATCACCGCGAGCGAGGCTGCGACGGCGGCGAGCATGGCCCACGCCCAGCTGCGCAGGACGAGCGGCATCATGCGGGGACCGATGGTGCAGGCGACGAGCCCCACGAGCCCCATCCGGGACTTCGAGGCGAGGATCATGAGCGTGCCCGCGGCAAGCCCGGCCGCGCGCCAGCGATTCTCCTTCTCTTCCAACGCGAAGAGGACCATGGTCACCCCGAGAAGTGCCGCGAAGGGCGACCATGGCGCGTAGAACTGCCAGCGCGGTGTCCACGAGGCCGGGTCGTAGGTGAAGAAATAGACCGAGAAATACTCCGGCCCCGGGCCTCCCACCGCCTTCAGCGGTGATGTCCAGATCCGCTCGGGCAGGCCGATGTAGGGCGCGATCAGCAGGACCGGCGAAATGCATAAGGTCCAGAAACCAAGCCGGCACATGGCACGGATCAGCACCTCGCGGCGGATCGGAAGCACCGCGCCCGCGAGCGGGAACAGCGCCAGCAGCGCCCAGCCCTTGGCCCAGCCGATCGACGACTTGATCGTCTGCTTGAGACCGAGGTTCCAGTTCATGTGCCCGGCCCAGAGCGCGACCAGCATCACCAGCATGGCAACCATCCATAGCTGCACGACCGGCGGGATCGGCCCGGTCGCGCGCAGGTCCGACCGGATGGCCGGCCCCAGGTAGAGCGACAGCGCCACCAGCCCGGCCAGGAGCCACGCGATGACCGGTCCAACGACGTAGAGCGCGCCGAGCCCGTAGAGCGGCCATGTCCAGACGATGGTCTTCCAGACCATGCGCTCGGCCGGGTTGGCGGGGGCGGTCAAGAGAGCCGCGCCTTCTCGGCGAGCAGTTTCTCGATCAGGGCGCGCCGCAGCCAGCCCAGCGACAGGGAAATGAACAGCAGAAAGCTCGCCGCGCCTCCGGCTGCAATCGCCAGCTTCTTGCGCGGAGACGACGGGTCCTCGGGCAGCGTGGGGTCTTCGAGCACCTGCACGAGGGGGTAGGAAGCATAGATATCGGACTTGCTCGACTGGGTCCGCGCGATTGCCGAAGCGAAGACCGCCTCGGCGACGTTGAAATCACGCTGCAGGTCTTCGAGCCGCGCGGCGAGGGGGGCGAGCCGGTCGAGGCGTTCGGTCTGGATCGTGAGCAGGGTGCGCAGCTCGGCGAGCTCTGCCTCGAGGCCCGCCCGATCGGCTTCCTGGCGGACCAGCTCTCCCAGAAGCGCCGACCGGCCGCCGTTCAGCGCGCCGTCGAGCGTTATCGGAGGCCCCGTCAATTCCCCGGCGCGGGTTGCGGCCTTGGCCTGCGCGGCCTCCATGGCCGACGCGGCCTTGACGACCTCGGGGTGGCGCGCGCCGAAACGGGCGCGGGCCTGTGCAAGCTCGGTGGCCGCCTGTGCCATCGCGTCCGTAAGCGCGACGTAGGCGCTGTCGCCGTTGAGGCGCAGGACGCGCGCGGCGGTCTCCGCATCTGTCTGGAGCCGCGTTTCGAGCCCGCGAACGGCTGCGGCCTTGCGCACGAACTCGGCGGTGGCGGTGTCGATCTTCGCCCGCAGGGCATCGGTCTCGTCGACCTGCCGGTCGTATTGTTCGACCGAGTATAGCCCCGTCGTCTCACGCAGCCCGTCGATCTCTTCGCGGGTTGCCGCGACCGACTCCTGGTATTCGCGAATGGCCTGCAGGCCGCCGCTCTGACGCGTGTCGAGCTCGTCACCACGAAGACGGTCGATCTCGGCGAAGAACGCCTCGCGGATCGCGCCGTTGCGGGCCTGTGCCTCCTCGGGGGTCGGGCCGGTGATCTTCACGTGGATGAACGCGGTCTGGTCGACGAGCTGCACCTGCGGCTTGCCGAAGGCTTCGGCCGAGAGCCCGAGCCTGTCGGCGGCATCGCGCACGACACGGTCGGCGGCGAGCAGCCGCTTGTAGGTTTCGGTCGGGCTGATGCTGTTGCTGGAGAAAGCCGAGTTGGCGTAGCTTGAGGCCTGCCCGATCTCGGCGAGGTTGACCGACGACGACGCGCCCGAGCCGGGCAGGATCAGCGACATGTGACTGGCAAAGACCGGCGCGGCCGTCTTGAGGTAGCCGGTGATCGGAGCCCAGATCGCCGCGAGACCCAGTATGCCGATCCACAGATAGCGCGGCAGCCGGTGACGGTCGGTGACGGCGCCGCCCATGAGCGCACGGCGAAGAAAGGCACGCGAACGCCGCGCGGGTCGGACGGGGCGGTCGGTCGGGGCGAAGTCTTGCATGGTCATGGCGCTCTCCTTTTACGGGCACCATAGTCGTTGGGCTGTCGTCAGGCGCTTGCGCGGCAGGTGCGATGCGAAGGGCAATCGCGCCCCAGGCAATCCCAACGGATAGGGGCAGATCAGAAGAGACCGGCGTCACGCGCCACGACGGCGGCCTGGGTCCGGTTGTTGACCTCGAGCTTGCGATAGATCGTCTTCATGTGGAACTTTATCGTCGGCTCGGTCAGCTCGAGATCGCGCGCGATCATCTTGTTGGACTTCCCTTCGCTCAGCCGTTTCAGCACAGCGCGCTCGCGTTCGCTGAGACGCTGGGCCAGCGGGTGCGCCGCGGCGTTTTCCTGGGCGGTCATGAAATCGATGGGGGCGTATTGCTCGCCCATGGCCATGAAGCGCACCGCGTTCACCAGCGACTTCGCCGGCAGGGTCTTGGGGACGAACCCCGCGGCGCCGGCGCCGAGCGCCTGCTCGGCGATCTCGCGCGTCGCTTGCCCCGATATCAGCGCCACGCGCTGCCCACCTTCGATCCCGATCGCTTCCGTGAGGCTTTCGAGACCTCTCATGCCCGGCATGTTGTAGTCGAGCAGAACGAGATCGTAGGCCTCGTCCTCGAGAATCCGCTCCCGGGCGTCCTCGAAGCTCGCGGCGCTCCCCACCTCGATCCCGTCCTCCGCTCCGAGAAACGCGATCAGCGTATCGCGCAGAAGGTCGTGGTCGTCTGCAATCAGGATTCTCATCGTCACGCGTCTCCATCCTCCCAACGTGCATCGGCATAATATCGCTGGCCGCTGCGTCGTTTAATACTTCGGAAACCAAGTTGGACGGGGGAAAGGGGTGCCGAGGATATCCCATCGGATGGCTCGAAAAACCGCTGGGGAGTTTCGGCAGTCATTCGGGACTGAAACGGCCCGTTGGCTTCGCGGAAGCGTCTTCCGCGTCATCGACCAATCCCTTCTCGGAATTGCAGCAATGCACCAGCAAGGGACACGTATAGGGCGATCAAGTTCACGCCTCGGAGCGCCCTCACCATGCAACATCATTCCTCTCGCGCCTTTCAGGCTGCCGCCCCCGTTTCCGCTCTCGCAAGCGCCGTGCCGACGCGCCCGGTGCTCGGGCTGCCCGTGGTCGATGCCACGACGGAGCAGACTGTCGCCGCCTTGCTGGAGGGCTCGGCGCGCAGCGTCTTTTTCCTGAATGCACATTGCGCCAACCTGCGCGCGCGTGACCGGTCGTATGCCGCAGCCCTGGCCCGTGCCGACATGGTGCTGCCCGACGGGATCGGGGTCGAGCTTGCCGCCCGCATGACCGGGACGAACCTGACCGAGAACCTCAACGGCACGGACTTCACGCCGGCACTGCTCAGGCGCGCTGCACGGCAGGGCCTCTCGGTCTTCCTTTTCGGCGCGAAGCCCGGCACCGCCGAAGCTGCCGCGCGCAAGCTTGCCACGACGATCCCCGGACTGCGGATCGCGGGCACGCTCGACGGCTACGACGGCGCGGCCGACTCCGACCGTGCCGTGGCCGCCATCAACGCCTCGAGCGCCGACATCCTTCTGGTCGCGATGGGGGTGCCGATGCAGGAGATGTGGATCGATCGCCACCTCGACGTCCTGTCGCCACGGCTGGTGCTCGGTGTCGGCGCGCTGTTCGACTTCCTGGCCGGGAACGTGCGCCGGGCGCCCGGCATCGTTCGCAAGTGCCGCATGGAGTGGGGCTGGCGGCTTCTGCAGGAACCGCGACGCCTTGCGAAGCGATACCTGCTCGGCAACGGGGTCTTCCTCGCGCGGGCCAGCCATCATGCCCTGCGCCAGGCCGGTCCCGAGGCGGTGTCCAAACGCCTGTTCGACATCGCTCTGAGCGGCGGCCTGCTTCTCGTGCTCGCGCCGCTGCTGCTGGCGCTCGCGGCGCTGATCCGGCTCGACAGCCGCGGACCGGTGCTGTTCCGCCAGGTGCGGGTCGGTCGGGACGGTCAGCGGTTCACCATCCTCAAGTTCCGGACGATGTTCCCCGATGCCGAGGCGCGGCTCGCGGCGATCCGGGCGGCATCCGACCGTGACGGCATCTGTTTCAAGTCGCGACACGATCCGCGCGTGACCCGCATCGGTCGTCTCCTGCGCCGGTATTCCCTCGACGAGCTGCCGCAAATCGCGAATGTCTTTTTCGGGCAGATGTCGCTCGTGGGGCCGCGGCCGGCTCTGCCCTCGGAAGTCGCGGCCTATCCGGCCCCGGCGCTCGAACGGCTGCGCGTGCGTCCGGGCCTTACCGGGCTGTGGCAGGTCGCGGGTCGGGCAGACATCGGCTTCGCGAAGATGATCGACATGGACGTTGCCTACGTCCGGTCGCGCAGCCTGCTGCTCGATGTGCTGCTGCTGGCCATGACGGCCCGGGCGGTGATCTCGGGGCGGGGCGCCTACTAGGCAGCGACCTGCGGACCCGTTCCGCCGGATAGGTCCGCAACGTCTCGGGCCCGCGCCCTCCGGGCATTCACAAAGAGCGTAAATGAATCTGCACGATGGCAGGGCCGCTTTTCCAAGGCGGCCCTCTGCGTTTCAACCGATCGGAATCACGTCACTCGACCGGTGCCGTGCTTCGTTCCTTTCCGGCGCAATCAGCGCAGAAGCGCGCTCGCCGCGGCGACACCCCCGACGACCCGTGCTGCTTCCGACAGGTTGGTGACATTGCTGTCGTAACAGGCGATTGCATCGCCCGGCAGAAGGTAGGGGTCGTAATCGTCGCGGTCGGCGCGGCGCAGCATGTCCTCGATGTTGCGCTCGATCACGATGGAGACTCCGGTCATCGGGTTGCGCGTGAAAAGGATTGCCGAGCGATGCGCGCTCGTCGCGCGGGCGCCGCCGACGCAATTGGTATCCACCACCGCCTGCATGAAGCGGGTGCCATAGGGGATCTCGCGGACCTCACGCCCGATGGCGGACGGGGCGTTGCCCGTCGCGGGTTGCGTGAGGTTCGACAGGAACAGCGACACACCCGGCGGGCTGAGCGGGCTCGGGCGCATCAGGTCGTCCTGGAAGCACTGCCGCGACGGGACGACGACTTCGTCCCCGGTGAGCAGCATCACGTCCATTGCGTGCCGTCCCTTGAAGACGCCCCGCATGTCGAGCGTGTAGGATCTGCCTCCGCGATGCAGCTCGATCGCCGAAAGGTCGGCATCCGGTCGCACGCCGCCCACGGCGCGCAGCGCGGCGGAAAGGTTGCGGGCCTCGGTGGAGGCTCCCAGCGCGCGCTGCCGGGCGGTGTCGATGTCGCCCGCGCGCTGCCCGATCTCGACCGCGTGGGGCTCGAACACGGCACCGGACACCGCGACGCTGATGGTCGCGAAATCGGCAAGCCGCACCGAGAGCCTCGGTGCCTCGTCATAGAGGCCTTCGCGCACCAGCAGCACGGCAAGGTCGGCTTCGATATCGGATGGGCTGCGCCCCTGTGCCGGAACCGGCGGAAGGAACGGCAGCTTCAGGGTGCCGTCCCCGGACACGACGTAGTCGCCGTTGAAGGTTTCGTCGTCACCGACACGCACGTCGACAAGGTCATTGCGCGACAGTCGCTCTCCTCTCAGCGCAACCGCGGCAAGCCTGTCTCCCTTGGCACTCCCGGCGTCGTCCGAGAGGGCGCCGCCCCGCGTACAGGTACTTGCGTTCCGACGCGGCGAAAGCAGCAGCGGCTCGGCATCGGTCGCAGCCGGTGGATCGCGGTACTGGGCCTGATATCCTCCGCCAGAGCGCACCTGGCCGATGTTCTTCGGGGACGGGGCGGAGCCACACGCCACGAGCAACGTCAGGCCGAGGCAAGTCCCGAGAAGTTTGGTGCGCGTGATCGGCATGCAGGCCCCTTGTCATCTCTTCTACGGTCTTAGCGAGACCCAGACAGTATGGCCACACGCATAAGTGGATCAACGGCCTATCCGTTCGGATATTTGCGAACGCCACAGCGACCTGTTGCCCTCCTGCAGCGTCGGAGACAGCCGAGACTGGCGCGTAATATTGGTTAGCGAAACCTTAAAACAGGACGCTGACCCCGATGACACGCTCTTCCTCCATGCTTGGCCACCTGCTGGCGTATGGCGCCTCCGAGGTCGCGGCGAAGCTGTCGCGGCTCGGCGTGGTGATCGCGGTCGCCCGCACCCTCGACGCGACCGAGATCGGCGTCGCCGCCGCCGCGCTCGCTGCCGGCGACCTGCTGAAGTCGCTGACCGAGAACGGCATCGGGCAACGCATCATCGCCGCGCCCGAAGCGGAGCTCGATGCGACCTGCAACCGGGCGCACGGCTTGTTCTGGCTCTGGTGCACCGGGCTCTTTGCGGCGCAGACGCTGCTCGCCGGGATCGTCTACGCGCTGACCGGCAACCTCATGCTCGCAGGGCTGATCCTCGTGCTGGCCGGCGAATATCTCTTCATGCCGGGCGGGCTCGTGCAGACCGGGCTCGCGCTGCGGGCGGGCAAGCTGCGCCAGACCGCCGCCATCGCGGGAGGCCAGGCCGTCATGGCGAACCTCATGTCGCTGGGGCTCGCGATGGTCTGGCCCTCGGCGCTGGTGCTCGTTCTGCCGCGCCTTCTGACCGCGCCGTTCTGGCTGCTGTCCATGCGTCGCCTGCACCCGTGGCGCGGCGATGCCGCCGCGGGACGGGCCCCCGTCTTCCCCTTTGTCCGCTTCGGCTGGCCGATCCTCGGCACCGAGATCATCAAGGCCGCACGGCTGCATGCCGACAAGCTGATCGTCGGAGCGCTGCTCGGTCCCGAGATCCTCGGCCTCTACTTCATGGCGTTCAACGCCGGGCTCAGCCTCGCCACCTCGTTCTCTACCGCATTTGCCTCGGTGCTCTTCCCGCATCTCTGTGCCAGCTCCGAGCGCGGCGCCGCGCTGCGTCAGGGGCTCGCGGTGTCGGTCGGTCTCGTCGCCCCGGCGGTCATCCTGCAGTCGCTGCTGGCCCCGTGGTACGCGCCGCTGCTTCTCGGCGCGCGCTGGGAGGGGCTCGCCGAGCCGATCTCGATCCTCTGCCTCGCGGCCATTCCGACGATGATCTGGACCGCCGCCGCAGGCTGGATGCGCGCCGAGAACCGCCCGGGGCTCGAACTGCGCGGCACCGCGATGCTCACCGCCGCGATGATGGCCAACACGGTCATCGCCGCGCCCCACGGCCTGACCGCGATCGCCTGGGGCTACCTCGCCACCGCCTGCGTCATGATGCTGGCGCTGTCCCGCCCGGCGCTGGGCGCCGCCTTCCTTCCCAACCGCGCAAGGGCCTGAGCCATGTCGCTGATTTCCGTCGTCATCCCCGTCTACAACGCCGCCGACACGCTTCCGGCCACGATCGCCGCGCTGCGGGCGCAGACCTGGCCCTGGTGGGAGGCCATTCTCGTCGAGGACGGCTCCTCCGACGACAGCTGGCAGGTCGCCGAACGGCTGTGCCGCGATGAGCCGAGGCTGCGGCTGGAGCGCAACCCGGGCAAGGGGCCGAGCGCGGCGCGCAATCATGGGGCGCTCACCTGCGCGCAGGGGCGGATCGTCGCCTTCTGCGATGCCGACGACCTCTGGCATCCGGGCAAGCTGCAGGCCATCGCGGCGCCGCTGCTCAAGGACGAGGCCGAAGCCGTGTTCGGCAGGGTCGGCTTCTTCCGCGACGACCCGCGCGACGTGCGCACCCGCTCAACCGTGCCGGAAGGTCCGGTCACCGTGCCGATGCTGATGGGCGAGAACCCGGTCTGCACGCTCTCGAACCTCTCGCTGCGCCGCGATGTCTTTGCCGCGCTCGGCGGCTTCCGGGCGGACATCGTGCACAACGAGGATCTCGAGTTCCTGATCCGGCTCGCGGGGCAGGGGAGCCGCCTTGTCGGACAGGACGACGAGCAGGTGCTCTACCGGCTCAGCCCGCACGGGCTCTCGGCCGACCTCGAGGCCATGCGCGCGGGCCGTGAAGAGGCGCTGCGCACCGCCGCCGCTCTCGGCTTCGGACCGATCCGCAGCGCCGAGGCCATTCACCTGCGCTACCTTGCCCGCCGCGCACTTCGGCTGGACACCGGCGCGCGCATTGCCCGCCGGCTGGTGGGCGAGGGCTGCCGCCACGATTTCCGCGCGTTCATGACCCCGGCCCGCCGCGGCGTGCCCATCGCGCTCGCCGCGCTGCTTCACCCCTTTCTGCCGCGTCCGCTGCGTCGCGCCCTGTTCTCGAACTGAGGAGACTCGAGATGCCCTACGCTTCCATCGTCGTTCCCGCCTACAACGCCGCGGCCACGCTGTCCGACACGCTGCTGTCGTTGACCTCGCAGACCTACCGCGACATCGAGATCGTCGTCGTCGACGACGGCTCGACCGACTCCACGGCGTCGGTTGCCCGAAGCTTCGCCGCACGGGACAACCGCATCCGTCTCGTGCGCCAGGCCAATCGCGGCCTCGCCGGCGCACGCAACAGCGGTGTCGCCGCCGCCTCGGGCGAGGTGGTCGGGTTCTGCGACGCCGACGACCTTTGGCTGCCCGAGAAGATGGATGCGCATGTGCTGCATCTTCAATGCCTGCCGGAGGTCGGTCTGAGCTACGCCGGCTCGGCGATGATCGACGATGCCGGCCGGCGCATCGGTCACGCGCAACGGCCGCGGCTTCGCGGGGTGAGTGCCGCGCATGTGTTCAAGCGCAACCCCGTGGGCAACGGATCGGCCCCGGTGTTCCGCCGCGCGGCGCTGGACGATCTCGCGTGGCGTCCCGACGGCGAGACGCAGCGCGACTGGATCTTCGACGAGGCTTTCCGCCAGTCCGAGGATGTCGAATGCTGGCTCCGTCTCGCGCTCGGGACCGACTGGACGCTCGAAGGCGTGCCGGGCCTGCTGACCGAGTACCGGATCAGCACCCGCGGTCTGTCCGCCAATGTTCCCGCGCAGCTCGCATCATGGGAACGGATGGTCGCGAAGCTGCGGTCGATGGACCCGGCCTTTTTCGCGCGCCACGAACCCGAGGCCCGCGCCTACCAGCTGCGCTACCTCGCGCGGCGCGCGGTCACCAGCGGGGACGGGCCGCTCGCCTGCCGGCTCGTAACCCGCGCCTTTGCCGAGTCACGCCGTCCGCTGATCGAGGAGCCTGTGCGCAGCCTCACCACCTGGGCCGCGGCCCATGCCACCGCGCGTTTCGGCGACATGCCGATGCGCCTCGCCAAATCCGTGCTCACCGCCGGCCGGTCCTGATAGGGAGATTTCCGCCATGTCGACACGTCCCGTCGTTCTTCACCTTCTCGACGACGCCACGCCCGGTGGCGTGACCCGGGTCCTCGAACAGATCCAGACTTGTCCGCAGCTGGGGCAGCGCGCGCGCCACGAACTGCGCATCGTGCCCCGCAAGGGGGCGCTGCCGACCTGCCGCGCCGACATGATCGTGTCGCATCTGAGCCTGAGCTGGCGCAGCCTGCCGCGGCTCATCTCGCTGCGGGCCCGGCACGCCTCCACCCCGCTCGTGCATGTCGAGCACAGCTATACAGAGGCTTTCGCCGCGCTGAACGTGCCGTCAAGGTTGCGCTTCTTCGCCATGCTGCGGAGCGCCTACGCGCTGTTCGAAACGGTCGTCGCGGTGAGCGAAGCGCAAGGGGCATGGCTTGTCCGCCGTCGCCTCGTTCAGGCTTCCGCGCTGCATGTCATTCCGCCCGCGGTTGACCTCACCGGCTTTCGTGCGCTGACCGCGCCCGTCGGTGCGCCCCGGGTCATCGGCGCCATCGGCAGACTGCACCGTCAGAAGGGCTTCGACGTTCTCATTCGCGCCTTCCGGGATCTTCCCGACCCGGACCTGTCCCTGCATGTCTACGGCACGGGTCCGGAAGAGACGGCGCTGCGTGCCCTTGCCAAGGATGACCGACGTATCCGCTTCTTCGGGCATGTCGGCTCCGCGACAGAGGCAATGTCTGCCGTGGATATCGTCGCCATGCCCTCACGCTGGGAAGCCTACGGACTTGTCGCGCTCGAAGCCCGCGCCTGCGGAAGGCCGATTGTCTGCGCAGACGTCGACGGTCTGCTTGAAAGCGCGGGCCCCGAGGCCACGTTCGTCCGTGGCCACGACGTTGCTCGGTGGACAGCGGCGCTCAACGAGGCGGTGATCCACCCCGCGCGCCCGTCGAAAGCCGCGGACCTGGTGGAGCAGGATTTTGCGGCAGCTTGGAGCGAAATTCTTTCAGGTATCCAGAAGGGAAACAGGCCGGCGCCATTGCTGTCGACTACTACTCAAACGGTGTGACGCCTGTCGCGCTACTTCGTCTGCAGATACCGGAGGCGGCGCAGTTCGCTCGATGCTGTGCGACTTTGTGTCGGATAGCTGATGTCTGTAGCAATCGCACGCTACGGCCGCTCGCAGCCCACTGCTGCCGGTCGGCCCCAAGTGCCGGCTCGACCAGGGGCATTCCTTGCACGAAGCTTATGCAAGGCAGCATCTCGCGAGACACTGACCTGAAGGGCGGGAAGCAATAGTTCGCCGCATCCGAAACGAACGGCCGCAAGGCGCAGGACGTCGAGCTCCCTGAAGTTTGGGAAGCGGGACCGGATGACTGAGCGTGAAGCGCATTCGCGGAGGCCAGGCCTGAGACTGGGCACCCAGTCCATATGCCTCCCGGCCAGCGGATGCCGGCCGGGAGGTCTGATGTGCTTACGTCAGCCTACTCGGGCAGGGCGAAGGCCATGATGTAATCGCCCCGGATCGGGGTGGCGCGGTTGCCGCCCACAGTGATCACGAGAAACTGCCGACCGCTTTCCGGCGAAACGTAGGTCATAGGGGTGGTTTCACCGCCGACGGGCAGGCGGCCCTTCCAGAGCTCTTCACCGGTGCGGACGTCCAGCGCCCGGATGAAGTAGTCCTGCGTGCCGGCCATGAAGACCAGGCCCGATGCCGTGTTGACCGACCCGCCGAGGGTGGGCAGGCCGATCGGGATCTCGATCCCGGTGGCGATGCCGAGCGGACCGGCATCCTTGATGGTGCCGAGGGGCTTGGACCAGAGCACCTCGTTGGTGTTCAGGTTGACCGCCGACAGGGTGCCGAAGGGCGGCTCCTGGCAGGGGATGCCGAGCGGCGACATGAAGCGATCCTGCTGCAGTCCGTAGGGCGTACCCGCCATCGCCGCCGCGCCGCCGTGCGTTTCACCCGATTCCGACATCTCGTCGAAGGTCTCGCGTTCGATCAGGCGCGAGATGATCGGCAGACGGATGTCGTTCACCGTCATGATGCCGAGATCCTCGTTGATCGACACCGAGCCCCAGTTCATCCCGCCGGACCAGCCGGGGTAGATGATGGTGGGATCGGTCGTCAGCGGGGTGAAGTCGCCCTCGTAGCGCGCGCCCTTGAAGCGGATCCGGCAGTAGAGCTGGTCCACCAGGGTGGCGCCCCACATGCGGTTTTCCGACAGCAGTTCCGTCCCGAAGGAGGGGAAGCTGGAATAGGGCTGCGTCGGCGAATAGGTCTCGCTTTCGACGCCTTCGGTGGGCACGGGGCGTTCCTCGACCGGCACGATGGGCTCGCCGGTTTCGCGGTTCAGCGCGAAGATATGGCCGCGCTTGGTGGGCTGGTAGACCGCCGGGATGGTGCCACCGTTGCCGTCGGGCGCATCGTAAAGCACCGGTTGCGAGGCAACGTCGTAATCCCACAGGTCGTGGTGGGTGGTCTGGAAATGCCAGGCTTCGCGGCCGGTCTCGATGTTCAGCGCCACGATGGACGAGGAATACTCGTTCGCGGCCTCGGAGCGGTGACCGCCCCAGAAGTCGGGGGTGGCGTTGCCGACGGGCAGATACACGAGGCCCAGCGTGTCGTCATAGGACATGGTCGACCAGACGTTCGGCGTTCCGCGCGAATAGCTCTCGCCCGGGGGCGGCAGCAGGGTGATCGACGGATCGCCCAGGTCCCAGGCCCAGACCAGTTCCGAGGTGCGTGCGTCGAAGGCGCGGATCACGCCCGAGGGCTCGCCCACTTCGGCGTTGTCATGCACCCAGCCGCCGATGACGATCAGGCCGCGGCCCACGGTCGGCGAGGAGGTCTGGAAGTAGTAGCCGGTCTTGATCTCGCCCATGCCGGTGCGGAGGTCGAAGATGCCGTTGTCGCCGAACTCGGCGCAGGGCTCGCCGGTGCGCGCGTCCACGGCCAGCAGGCGCGCGTCCACGGTCGACGAGATGATACGGCGCGAACAGGTCGCACCGGCGTCCAGCGCGGCGACATCGCCGTTGCGTTCGGACGGGGCCGGGTCGTCGTTGGTGTCGTAGTAGATCACGCCACGGCAGCGGGGGAAGATGTTGCCCTCGGCCTCGGGATCGAAGGTCCAGATCTCTTCGCCGGTCTCGCTGTCCACGGCGAAGAGGCGCGAGCTGTGGGTGCAGCCGTAGAGCATCCCGTCCACCTGCAGCGGCACCGTGATGTGGCCTTCGCCGCCGACGGGGATTTCCCCGGTGCGGTAGGTCCATGCGGGCTCGAGCTGGGCGACGTTCTCGGGCGTCAGCTGGGTCAGCGACGAAAAGCGCGTGCCCTCGGCGTTGCCGCCCCAGACCGCCCAGTCCTCATCGGCGGGCGCCGAGACTCCGGCACCTGCGGCGAGGTCGGGGGTGCCCTGCGGCTTGACGATCCACTGGGTCTGGAAGGCCCCGGCGAAGGTGGCGACGATGCCAAGGGCCAGCACGCCGGCGACGAGGCGCGGCGCCTTGAAGGAGCGGCCCGGCGCGAATTTGTAAGCCGGCAGCAGCAGCAGCACGGCGACCGCCAGAACGGCGGGGGCCATCAGGTCCGAGATCAGCGGCCAGAGCGCGAAGGCGCTGGTGCTCAGCGACCAAAGAATGGTGACGACGAAGGTCGCGAGGTACAGCACCGCGCCTGCGGGTTTGCGCATCGCCGTCAGCACGCCGGAGGCGAGTAGCGCCAGCCCTGCGGGTGCAAAATAGAATGAGCCGCCAAGCATCAGCAGGCGAACCCCGCCGATCAGCAGCGCGAGGCCGGTTGCGGCAAGGATGAGGCCAAGGATCAGAAGGCTTGCCTTCTTCCATGTCCTGTCGGTTGATTGTTCTGTCATGGAGTCCGTCTTTTTCTTGCACGACGATCCCGTCGTCAGCCGGTCTCGAGTGGACGGGCTGCGACCCTTTGTCGTCCTGGCGCAGGATTGCCAAATCGTGAGCGCGGTCTATGCGCGATCCGCGCACCTCGATCATGCAGTGTGCTCATGAGTTGCGGCCAGCAGCGCAGACGCCGCAGCTGTTCCGGACCGACAGGCGCAGGCCGCCGGGTCAGCAGGGGAGGACACGTTGATGAATGAGCCTCATCAGTGTCTGCGCCAATCCAAGACTACAGACCGCCGGACGGGACGTTAGATCGAGGAGGGCACCAAGGAGCCTGCCATGCCCAAAGACATCCCATCAACTGAGACGCAAGACGAGCCATCGCGGGCCCCGCTCGTGATCATCGCCCTGGCAACGCTCGTGTCGCTCGCCACGTTTTCCGCTCCGTTGACCGCGCTCGAGGCGATGACCGCCTCGCTCTCGCTGAGCAGTGCCGAACAGGCTTGGGTCATGAGCGCGATGCCGCTCGGCTGCGCCGTCGGTCTGCTGAGCGCCGGGGCGCTCGGCGACACCCTGGGACGCCGGCGCACCTTCGTCGGGGGCCTTGTGCTGATGGCGCTGGCGTCGGTCGCGGCTGCGCTGTCACCGACGGGTTTCATGCTGATCATTGCCCGCGTGGTGCAAGGGCTCGGCAGTGCGGGGGTTATGGCCTGCGGGCTGGGCCTGCTGGGACAGGTCTATCATGGCGCCGCGCGGCAGCGCGCGGCGGCGATCTGGGCTGCGGGCCTTGGCGGCGGGGCGGCCTCCGGGCCCGTGCTGACCGCGATGCTCCTTCCGGTCGGCGACTGGATGGCGGCGCACTGGCTGCTGGCCGTGGTATCGGGGGTGCTGGCAGTGCAATCCGAGAAACTTCCGGAGAGCGCCCGGATCCCGCACCGCGTCGACATCGCGGGAAGCATCCTTCTCATGATCGGGCTGTCATGCCTGCTGGCGGCCCTGACCGAGCTGCGCATGGGGCTGACCGCAACGGTCGTGGCGCTCGTAGGAATCGCGGTCGTTGCATTGTGTATTTTCGTCCGGATCGAGCGCCGGGTTTCCAACCCGATCCTCCGTCTCGACCTCTTCGGCCACGCGCCGTTCATCGGCGCGACGCTGGCGGCGCTTGCGTCGGGGGCAGGGGTGCTGTCGCTGATGTCGCTTGTGCCAACCTTTCTCGAGCGCGGCATCGGTCTTGATCCGTTCGCGGCCTCGCTGATCACGCTGGCATGGTCCGGCGTCACGGTGATTGCGGCGGTTGGCGCGCGTTACCTGCCGCAGGGGCTGACACCGCGGGCGCAGGTGTATCTGGCAATCCTGGGATGCGCCCTGGGCCAGTTGCTTCTTCTGCTATCCTGGGACGGCATGAGCTGGTGGGTCGTTCTGCCCGGACTGCTGGTCGCCGGAATGGCCAACGGCATCCTCAACGCGGCGCTCGGACACGCGGCCGTCGAGAGTGTCCCGCCCGAGCGGTCAACGATGGGATCTGCAGCCAACAATACCGCTCGTTATATCGGTTCGGCCCTGGGCATAGCACTGGTGTCGGTGCTGATCGCATCAAGCCGCGAGGGTGATTTCTTCACTCATTGGCACCAGGCGGTTCTCGCGACGTCGCTTATGAGCCTGCTTGGCCTCCTCGCCATGGTGCTTCTCAACCGGCAGGATCAGCGGCAAGCCGCCTGAATCATCCCCACGAGAAGGATTGGCGCGACGCATTGCGGGCGGCAGGTCGGGGCGACATTCCCGCCAACCCGCTGTCCACTATCGACTTGAGGAGCAGGCGAAGTGCGCGCGGCGCTATCCGAGTTCTCTGGGTGCGGCAGGTTGGGCCTTGCCGCCGAAGTAAAGAACGTCTCGCTTACTTCTTCGGCGTTTCGCGCGTAGGGGGCCGGGACAGGAAGCGGCCACCTCGTACCCCCGTCGCGTCGGCTCGCGATCTCGGGTCCTCGCACTTGTCGGTGGAGGAGCAGACCCCAGCTGATCAGCGCCTGCCGCCTACAAGAAGACGCCCACGCCACGGTCGTGCCGAAGCGACGTCAGCCTGCGAGGTCCGCGAGGTTGGCGTCGAGCAGAGCCTGCTGCTCGACCGGACCCAGTCCTTCGTCGAGGATGTCGCAGAGAACTTCGAAGACGGCGGCAGCCGGGCCGTCCGAGGCGGTCTGCCAGATCCATTCGGAGCCGGCCATCGCGACATCGAGGAGGTCGCCACGCACTGCCTCGAGATCGGGCTCCGGCAGGTCGAGGGCAATGCGCACATCCCCGGCGCCTTGCCGGGGCAGGTTCACATCATTCTCGTATTGCTCGAAGTTGTTGAAGAATTCCTGCTGGATGCCGGAAGAGACTGCTCGTCTGATGATCTCGAAGATCGGACGCAGCAGGTCCTTGGTCTGCTTGCCGCCTTCCACGGCCTCCAGCGCATCGATGAGCAGGGGCTGTCCGCGCTGGCTCATCGGAACAGTCAATTCGAGTCTCACTCTAAAGAAAACCTCCCCGCAGTGGTTGCCTCGCTCGACTTATCCCGCCGCAGGCCGATGGCAAGGTGGAACCGCGCAGCTTGGATTTGCGATTGAAGGGCAGTGTGTCAAAACCCACTTCGGCCTGCCAGGGGGCTTGGACTTGCCTGCGTCGGGTAAAGAGCGATCGGGTTACGTCCCCGGCCTTTCTCCTGAAGGCGGTCGTGCCAAGGACGTCGCGTGATGAAGCCCGTAAAACGACGGATTGCCTCCGCCCCGGCGGGGCAGCGCCGGCGCCGGATCGCCGGTGGTGCGATGCGTTCGCCCGAGACGGCATGAGCGCTAGGTGCTTCTACGAACACGACCTGATGCGAGGGTCCGCGCCGCTCTGCGGACGGATACCTGGCAACACGACACCAAGACCTGGAGACTTCGACATGGCAACCACCGGCAAGCAACTGTTCACGACACTGGAGGCGGATGGCACGCTGACCGTCGCCATCGAGGAGGTCACCTTTCCCGACCCGACCGGCGACCAGGTGCTCGTCAAGATGGAGGCGGCGCCGATCAACCCGTCGGACCTGGCCATCCTCGTCGGTGCGGCGGACCTGGAAAATGCCAGCTTCTCGCCCGGCAAATACGTTGCCACCATGCCCGAGCCCTTCAACGCGGGCTCGAAGGCGCGCCACGGTCTCAAGCTGCCGGCGGGCAACGAAGGCGCCGGCACGGTCGTCGCGGCCGGGGACGGCGACACAGCGAAGGCGCTGATGGGGCAGCGCGTCTCCTGCGTGCCGGGCAATGCCTACAGCCAGTATTGCATCGCCGACGCCGGCATGTGCCTGCCGCTCGGAGACCATTCGGCCGAGGAGGGCGCGAGCGCCTTCGTCAACCCGATGACCGCACTGGGCTTCGCCGAGAATGCGAAGATGGATGGCCAAAACGCGATCCTGCACACGGTCGGGGCCTCGAACCTTGGTCAGATGCTGACCCGCATCTGCAAGGAGGACGGCCTCGGTCTGGTCAACATCGTTCGAAAGCAGGCCCAGGCCGACCTGCTCGCGGGGATCGGTGCCACCCACGTGGTCAATTCCTCGGACGACGACTTCATGCAACAGCTGACCGTGGCAATCGACGACACCGGCGCCTTCTACGGCTTCGATCCCATCGGCGGCGGCCATGCGGTCGACACCGCCTTCAAGGCGATGGAGCAGGTCGCGGTGAGCAAGATGACGGAGTACTCGCGCTACGGCTCGAACCAGCCGAAGCGCATGTTCATCTACGGGCGCCTTGACACCGGCCCGACGACGCTTACCCCGAGCTACGGCTTCGGCTGGACGCTGTCCGGATGGCTTCTGTTCCCCTTCCTGCAGGCTGCGGGAAGTGAGACGGTCGCCCGTATGCGCAAGCGCGTCCGCGACAATCTCACGACGACCTTTGCCAGCCACTACAAGACGCGGGTGAACCTCGAGGAGATGCTGACCCGCGAGGCCGTCACCGACTATCGCGAGATGAAGACGGGGGAGAAATATCTCGTCACGCCCTGGGACTGAGGGCGCCGTGCGGACATGGCCTGATCCGACTGCCGGGCACTGACTGCTCGGCGCGGCGGCACTTGGCAGATTGCGCCGACCGACGAAATGGTGACGGCTGCTCCGGTCCTGCTTGAGCGTGTGGGGCCGGACCTTGCCGGATCTACCGGACTCGCCAGCCACGGAAAGATCGGAGGCATGGAGCGCGGCATGTGTCGATGTCGATTGAGAGACGCAGAAGCCTTCCGCCCTTTTCTTGCCGCTCGGTGCGCGGGGAAGGGGCTGCCTGCGGCCACCTCCCGCCCTTCTGCGCACCTGGATGGACCCGGCATATAACATGGCGTGAACCTGCCGCGGCACCATACCCCCGAATGCCGGTGCTGCGATGCCCTCTCAGGGCGCGGCGGGCGCGGCTTCTTCGCCTCCGGTCGCAAGGTGCCGGGCCAGCATGAGTGCCCCAGACAATGCTGTGCCTTTGGCGGCGACGAGCGCGTCAGCCATCTCCCCGGGCAACCAGTCCTTGTAGGCCGGTGCAGTGCCCCCGATCAGGCAGAGCGGCTCGCCGGGCTGCCAGCCAAGCGCATTGAGACCCGTGGCGATATAGGCCGCGCCGCGCCGCATCTGCAGTGCCGCCGCCGCATCGCCTTGCGCGGCGGTCACCCGGGGCGCGATGCGGCCGAAGTCCTCCGGGGTCGCCGAGCTAGCGAAGGCGACCACGCCCGCCGGGCCGCCCATCTCGGCAAGCAGGTCACGGGTCAGCGGGCTTGCGGGCTCCAGACCGTCGTGAGCACGCAGCGCGTAGACGAGGATCTCGCGGCCCAGCCAGGCGGCCGACGCCTCGTCTCCCAGAACCAGCCCGTGGCCGCCCAGCGTCGTGAAGCGCGCGTCCTCCTGTCGGGCCAGGAAACTGCCGGTGCCGATCCCCGCGACGCAGCCGCGCCCGGGGCCGAGCGCGCCGACCACGGCTGCGCGCCGGTCTTCCTCGACCACCACCCGATCAAGCGGGAGCGCTGCCGCAACGCGCGCGGCGAGCTCCGGACCGGTCACTCCGGCGAGCGCGAAGTAGGCTGGGCAGGGCCGCAGCGCCGCGGGGGGCAGCCCTTCCTTCCGGGCGATCTGCGCGAGCCCCGCGACAAGCGTGGCCACCGCACCGTCGAAGTCGGTGGTGACATTGGCGGCCCCGAGGCGCACCTCGACCGAGCGTCCCTCGTGTTCGAGCGCGAGGCGGCAGGTCGAGCCGCCGGCATCCGCCGCGAGGATCATCGTGCAAGCTCGCGCATGCCGCGGTCGATGCCCTCGAGGGTCATCGGCACCATGCGATCGTCGAAGATCTGGCGGATCATCGCGATGCTCTGGGTGTACTGCCAGTGCCGTTCGGGCACCGGGTTGATCCAGAGGTGGTCCGGCCATTGCGCCCGCGCGCGCTCGAGCCAGGCCTGGCCGCTCTCGGCGTTCCAGTGCTCGTTGGCGCCGCCGGGATAGGCGATCTCGTAGGGGCTCATCGAGGCGTCGCCCACGAAGATGCACTTGTAGTCCGGCCCGTAGGTATGCAGCACGTCCCAGGTCGCGGTCTGCTGGTCCCGGCGCCGGCGGTTGTCGCGCCAGACGCCCTCGTAGAGACAGTTGTGGAAGTAGTAGTACTCGAGATGCTTGAACTCGGCCCGCGCCGCCGAGAACAGCTCCTCGACCACGCGGATGTGCATGTCCATCGAGCCGCCCACGTCGAGAAACAACAAGAGCTTCACCGCGTTGCGCCGTTCCGGGCGGGTCTTCACGTCGAGGTAGCCGTGATCCGCCGTCGCGCGGATCGTGCCGTCGAGGTCGAGCTCCTGGTGCGCCCCGTCGCGCGCCCACTGCCGCAGCCGCTTCAGCGCCACCTTGATGTTGCGGGTGCCGAGCTCGACGCTGTCGTCGAGGTTGCGGAACTCCCGCTTGTCCCAGACCTTCACGGCGCGGCGGTGCCGGCTTTCCGCCTGGCCGATGCGCACGCCCTCCGGGTTGTAGCCGTAGGCCCCGAAGGGCGAGGTGCCGGCGGTGCCGATCCACTTGTTGCCACCCTGGTGGCGGCTGTCCTGCTCCTTCAGGCGCTCCTGCAGCGTCTCCATCAGCTTGTCGAAGCCTCCGAGTGCCTCGATCTCGCGCTTCTCCTCGTCGCTCAGGTGCTTCTCCGCCATCCGGCGAAGCCACTCCTCCGGCAGGTCCACCGCTTCCAGCACCTGCTCTGCGCCGATCTGCTCAAGCCCCTCGAAGCTCGCGGCAAAGGCCCGGTCGAAGCGGTCGATGTGGCGCTCGTCCTTCACCATGGCGGCACGGGCGAGGTAGTAGAACCCCTCGACGTCATAGGTCGCGAGCCCGGCGCGCAAAGCCTCGAGAAAGGTCAGGTACTCGCGCAGGCTGACCGGCAGCTGCGCCTTGCGGAGGTTTTCGAAGAACGGAATGAACATGCGCGGTCCTTTCGGAGGCTCGGCCGCATCCTACGCGAAGCGCCGCGCGCTGCAACCGGCGCGCGCCCGGCGCTTCTTCTGGCTGGAAATATTCCCGGGGAGTCGCGCGCAGCGCGGCGGGGCAGAGCCCCGGATCTCAGGTCGCCAGCTTCTCGATCACGATGGTGACGATGAGGCCCGCGATGCCGAAGGCGATGGCATAGACCAGGACGAACTGCGCGATGTCGGCGGCGTTGCCCTTGCGCCGCCGGGCGGTCAGCCCGCCCAGAATGGCCCCGATCAGCACGGCTGCAATGACGATCATCTGCGCTCCTAGCTCCCCTTGAGCGGATTGAGCGCGGCGATCTCCCGCAGTTTCGCGTGCACGGCCCAGTCCGGGCCGAAGCCGTATCGTGCCCAGCCCAGGGAGTCCAGCCGCACGCGGCGCGCCTCGGAATGGCGACCCTCGAGCCCCAGCGCCTCGGCGCGCATCAGCATGAGCGTCGACAGAAGGGCGGCGTTCTCGTGGCGGGCTGCGGTCTCGAGATGCGGGCCGATCAGCCGCAGCGCGTCCTCGGGGCGGCTGTCGTGCACCGCATAGGCCGCCAGCTGCGCGGCGACATAGGCGCGGTGCAGCCCTGTGCCGGGCGCCTGCGCCAGCGCGCCGTCGGCCCGCAGGAACTCTGCACGGGCGGCCTCGGTGTCGGTGCCCTGCAGCATGCGGCCCATGGCGTAATGCGAAAACCCGAGCCGATGGTCGCGCCAGCCGGCCCGTTGCGCGATGCGCAGCGCCCGCGCGGCGGCGGCCTGTCGCTCTCCCGCCGTGGCACCGGGACCGAGCGCCGCCTGGATCGCCGCGATCCAGTCCCGCGACGTCTCCGGCAGGTGGCGGGCGGGCAGGTTGGCTCCGCCTGGATTGACCCGGGAAAGGACCGCGGGCAGCCGCGCGGCGACCTCCGCCCGCGACAGGCCCGAGCGCAGCGCCGGATCGTAGAAGGCCCGTAGCACCGTCATGTCGTAGCCGGTAAGCACGGTGTGCACGTTGTCGTCGTTGAAGATGCTGTCGGGCAGGCGGTAGAGGTCGTTGAGCGGGCCGAGCGCCTGAGCGATCTCCTCGTGAAGGCAGTCGCGCAGCTCCTGCGGGGCGGCATCCGCCGGCAGGAACACCGCGACGCGCTGCCGTTCGCGCACGCTGCTCCAGCTCACGGCGGGGCTTCGGCGCGCGCGCAGGTACTCGGGCAGCGACGAGGCGTTCGGCACCACGAAACAGGCGGCCTGCGGCAGATTGCGGCGGATCTCGGCGCGCGGCACGCCGACGAGGGTGATGTTGGCCTCGGGCGCCGTCACCCGCGAGATGTCGATGCCGGCTTCCGTCCGGAGCCGGTGCAGCAGCTGCGCGAGATCCGGCCCGAGAGTCGGCGGCGCGTCGCCGGTGACGCGCAGGGTGATCGGCCCCTCGAAGCGCGAAAAGGTCTCGAGGGCGCGGCCGGATTCGAGACTGAAGGCAAGGTCGAGCACGTCACGTGCAAGGTCCGCGTTCGACACGACCGGCGCGGTCGGCTGCGCACTTGCGAAATGCTTCATCCCGGGCAGCGGCGTGACCGGCCCGACCATCACCGCGGCGCGCGAGGCCGTGTCCGGCCCCGGTGCCGGCATGCATCCCGCGAGGGTGAGACAGAGCGCCGCGAGAAGCCGTCGCATCAGGGCCGTTGGTACTTGATGAAGGGGGTGAGCGTGCCGATCCGGTCGTAAAGCTGGCGCGCGGTGTGGTTGAATTCCTGCGTCATCCAGTAGACCGAAGGAGCCCCGGCCGCATCGGCGGCAGCATAGACCCCCTCGATCAGCGCCCGCCCGACGCCCTTGCCGCGAACCTCGGGTGCGGCGTAGAGGTCCTGAAGATAGCACACGTTCTCGATCCGCCAGCAGTGCCGGTGGAACAGGTAATGCGTGAGGCCGACAAGCTTGCCGTCGCTCTCGGCGACGAGCGCGTTGTAGTCCTGCGCGTCGTCACCGATCAGCCGGGCGAAGGTGGTCTCGTAGACCTCGTCCGGAACGCTGGTCTCGTAGAAGGTGAGATAGGCCTTCCAGAGGGCGTGCCAGCCCGGCTTGTCCGCTTCGGTGAGAGGGCGAACGGTGACATCGGAATTGGACATCCTGAAGATCCTGCCTGTTTTGCCGCCCGGGCACTTGGCGGCCCGGTGCGTCGCTCTCGTTTCTGGCGCGATCCTATCGCGGAAACGGGGCGCTTGCCCAGCAGTCTGACCGAAAAGGCACGATTTTACCGCGCGGTGACGCAGGAGCGCCGCACGCGAACTTGCGTGACAAGGCGCTTCCCTCCCGGCAAAGCGATCCGCAAAGATTGTTCGTCCGAACAATCTTCTCCGGTGCGCCCGACCGGGGCGGCGCGCAGAAAAATCTTCGAAGGAAGATTTTCCGGGTCAGCCGCCGGTGTGGCTCATGTGGCGGGACACGCGTCCATCAACGGTCTGGCGCGAGTAGTCGAAGTCGTGACCTTCGGGCTTGCGCGCGATGGCATTGCGGATCGCCTGTTCGAGTGGCGCGTCGCTGTCGGGATGATTGCGCAGCGCGCTGCGGAGATCGGCGTTGTCCTCTTGCCCGAGGCACATGAACAGCTCGCCGGTGCAGGTGAGGCGCACCCGGTTGCAGCTTTCGCAGAAATTATGGGTCAGCGGCGTGATGAAGCCGATCTTCTGCCCGGTTTCCTCGAGCCGCACGTAGCGCGCCGGCCCGCCGGTGCTCTCGGGCAGGTCGGTGAGCGTGTATTGCTCGGCCAGCCGCGCGCGCAGGTCGTCGAGCTTCCAGTACTGGCCCAGCCGGTCCTCGTTGCCGATGTCGCCCATCGGCATGACCTCGATCCAGGTCAGGTCGATGCCGCGCTCGGCGCACCATTCGGTGATCGGGAACAGCTCGTCCTCGTTGAAGCCCTTCAGCGCCACGGCGTTGAGCTTCACCCGCATCCCGGCCTTCTGCGCCGCGTCGATGCCGCGCAGAACCTGCGGCAGCCGGCCCCAGCGGGTGATCTTCGCGAATTTCTCCTCGTCGAGCGTGTCGGCCGAGATGTTCACCCTGCGCACACCCGCGTCATAAAGCGGCTGGGCGAAGCGCTCGAGTTGCGAGCCGTTCGTGGTGAGCGTGAGCTCGCGCAGTGCGCCGCTGTCGAGATGGCGCGTCATGCGCTGGAAGAAGGTCATGATATCGCGCCGGACCAGCGGCTCGCCGCCGGTGATGCGCAGCTTCTCGACACCGAGACGCACGAAACTCGAGCACATGCGGTCGAGTTCCTCGAGCGTGAGCAACTCCTTCTTCGGCAGGAAGCTCATGTTTTCCGACATGCAGTAGACGCAGCGGAAGTCGCAGCGGTCGGTCACGGAGACCCGCAGGTAGGAGATCGGGCGGGCGAAGGGGTCGATGAGCTTGTCCATGCACCGAACCTAGGCCTCAAAGTGCGCTCCGACAAGCGCAGTCGCGATTGCCAACCCCGCGCAATTGGTCCTAGGCTGCGCCCATGAAACCGATTTTTCTCACCCCGCTCCTGCTTTTGGGGGCCTGTTCGCAGGTGTCCTCGATCTTTTCCGGCCCGTCCGACACCAAGCCGGCCGCCGCGACCGCGTCCTCGGAAGACGCGCGACCTCAGGCCCGCCCGGCTCCGGAGGCCGGCTCCGGGTCGACGGCGGCGATGTCCTCCGGCCGCTCGGCTGATTCTCTCGACACCACGTCCGAGGAAGAGCGCGCCGCCGCGTCCTCGGCGCCCGCGGCGGGCGGAGAGACGATGCTGGGCACCTCGGTGGCCTCTCTGGGCGACCCGGCGCGCTCGGGGTTCTGGCTCGAGACACCGCTGGTATCCTCGGAAACCGAGGGCCGGGTGGTCTTTCCCGGGACCGGCAAGTCGGCGCAGGTCCAGCTCATCCCGATCGAGGGGCCGGCCACCGGCGGCAGCCGGATCTCGCTATCCGCGATGCGCCTGATCGGCGCGCCGCTTACAGATCTGCCGACTCTCGAGGTCTACAGCGGTGGCTGAACTGACGGGGCCGCGCGCCGGTTGCCGCGTCGAGGCGCTTGGCAGCCACGGGGCGATCGGTCATGGTCGAAAAGGCAGCGGCGGGGGTGTCCCCCTCCGCTTACACCATTGGTCTAATATGCCGCCGGTCATCAGCGTGTACTGTGACCACGGGGAGAAAGGGA
>MDTG01190621.1_pt1 | contig 55668 bp, 60 predicted proteins | sample 811421 | NCBI WGS metagenome assembly MDTG01 (sample SAMN05326645, study PRJNA326480) | marine metagenome | isolation source: seawater | place: Pacific Ocean: South East | collected 2011
AGTAAAAGAAATATCTGCATTTTAGACAGATATATACATAGTTCATTGGCATACCAAGGCTTTGCAAGAAGTTTAGGCACCGAAAAAATAATTAATATTCATAACACCTACCCTTTAAATGTAATCCCAAATATTACTTTTTACCTAGATATCACCGTTGAGACATCAACAAAAAGACAGGAAAACAGAAATCAAAAAAAGGACTACTTTGAAAAAGAGAAGTTAAAATTCTTTGAAAAACTAGTTGATGGTTACAACGCCTCTGAAAACCTAATTCCAAATAAATTCAAAAAGATAAATGGCGAGCTTGATAAGAGTGAAATTCATAAAATAATAGTTCAAGATTTTGAAAATTTGAAAAGATAAGGAGTTTATGGGAACGAAATTAAAAAATATAATCACACCTGTATTAGGCCTATCATTAGGACGAAGCTTTATCTTGGAAGAGGAAGAGGGTACGAGCGCCTCAATTAAAATTTCAGAACTCGTTAATACCATTCAGGATTACTTTAAAAACAAAGGTTTTAGTCAAGTCGAAATCCAATCGCATATTAAAATTCTTCACTCAGATTCGGATAAATTGAAAATAAAGGAAAAAATAAAAAACTTCCAAATTTCACTCGAGTCAAAAGCCCGATATCCATTATTTAATGTTGGAATAATTGACCTCAACTTTATTTTAGAAAATTCAAATGAATATCATCGCCTTTTAAAAACCTTAGAGGAACCTCCTAAAAACACTCAATTGTACTTGATAGCCTCTAGGAGAACTAATATACCTAAGACTATAAAAAGCCGCCTCGTATACTTAAAAAAAAGCAATAGAACCATAAAACCAGAAAAAAACTTACTCACCGAAAGTTGTGAATCAATTCTGGATATGTCACAAAAAATAAAATCACTCTCAAATGAAGAAATATTAACTTTTCTCAACAATCAACTGAACTTAGAAAACCTTCCTCAAATGAGCTATAATCAAATATCTTATGTTCAAGAAATGCTTTTAAGGACGAATGAGTACCGAAAAATGAACTTTAAACCAATTGAGGCTGAGCTGCATATCTTAAAAAAGATAAATAATACGCATATAAAAGAGAAATAAAAAAATGACAGAAAATACAATACAAGAAAAAAATAAGAGTGAAGCAGAAGAGGAAAAACCCACTCGCCCGAACGTTGATCACGAACATAAGTTTAAGTGGGGTGAAATGATAAAAATGGTTCGAGTAAGGTTTCCTGGAAACTCTAAATCTTTTCCATTTTTGTTAAATGACTTCCCTTTTAACTATGGTGAAAGTGTTATGGCTCTGAGCGACAGAGGTTTACAGGTTGGCTACATAAACTCATTCCCATATGAAATACCCTACACGGACAAACTTCAACCACTTAAAACTATACTAAAAAAAGCGACAACTGAAGATATTGACGAGCAGTATAGATTATTTAAAAAAGAAAAAGAAACTGAAGAAGTAACAAAAAGGCTAATTGATAAATTTGGCTTAGATATGACGATTACGCATGTTGAAATGATGCAATCAGGAAAAAAAGCTGTCATTTATTTTAATGCTCCCTCAAGAATTGATTTTCGAGACCTTGTAAAGGAACTCGTTTCAGACCTAAAGTTAAGAATCGAATTAAGACAGATAAGTCTCAGGGAAAGAACTGCTGCGATAGGTGGAGTTGGAGTTTGTGGACTTCAAACATGTTGCTCCAGCTTTTTAACCTCATTTGGCCACGTTGGGATAAAGAATGCAAAAAATCAAAATCTCTCCATATCACCAAATAGAATTAATGGAATATGTGGGCAGATAAAATGTTGTCTAAAATACGAAGATGAAGTTTATGCAGAGAAAAAAAAGCTACTCCCCAAAGAAGGTAAGGCCATTAGATTGATTAATGGTGACATAGGAAAAGTTCTTAAAGTTCACGTAATTAAGGAACAATTTGATGTACTTACTGATGATGGAGTTATCAAAAGGTTTGGAGCAAAGCTCTATGATAAAGAAAATGGTTTACCCCCTAAAGGTTATCAACTACCAAAAGAGTACGGACTTATAACGAATGAAACGGATAAACCAATATTAGAGTACTCAATATCAACCTTAGATAAGCCCGAAGAAAAAAAAGAACCCACATCAAAACCTGTGACAATTAAACCAAATAAAAATGTTCACAATAAGGAAGAAGCTCAAAGGACAAGTCGTAGACACGAAAAAACCCCTAATCAAAGGCATAGAAAAAAGAAGTAAAGTATAAAACTCAGCGCGACCAATTATTAATGGAAGCAAGGTTTAAAACTCGGCGCTGCCAGTTGCTCTAGGAAACGGGATCACATCTCGAATATTTTTCATACCAGTTATGTACATTACTGCTCTTTCAAAGCCGAGCCCAAATCCAGAATGAACAACTGATCCGTACTTTCTCAAATCAAGGTACCATTTGAGCTGGTTTTTATCCATGTCCATTTCCGACATTCTATCCTTGAGCTTAATGAGCGATTCCTCTCTCTGACTTCCACCAACAATTTCACCAACACCTGGAACGAGTATGTCCATTGCTCGAACGGTTTTACCATCATCATTGAGCTTCATGTAAAAAGCTTTGCAATCTTTTGGGTAATCCGTGACAATAAGTGGAGCTTTAAAATGAACCTCAGTAAGGAAACGCTCATGCTCCGTTTGGAGTTCACTCCCCCACTCAACAGGAAACTCAAATTTTTCACCTGACTCCAGTAAAATATTCACAGCTTGAGTGTATGTGATTTTTTGAAAATCTCCGTTTGCAACTCCATTTAACCGCACTAATAGGTCATTATCCACCTCTTCCCTACTCTGGAGGAAAGCTAATTCTTTAGAGCAATTGATTAAAGCTCTGCTTATTAGATACTTTATATAATCAGCACCAAGGTCTGCAATTTGGTCTAAATCCATAAAGGCTGCCTCAGGCTCAACCATCCAAAACTCGCTTAGATGCCTACTCGTAAAGGACTTTTCGGACCTAAAGGTTGGCCCAAAGGTGTAAACTTTCCCAAGGCCTAAAGCCATACACTCAGCGTTTAGTTGGCCACTAACTGTTAAAGATGTGGATTTACCAAAATAATCTTTTGAAAAATCTACCTCTCCACTTTCTGTCTTGGGAGTACTTAGAGGATTTAATGTGCTGACATTAAACATTTCACCTGCACCCTCTGCATCGATTGCAGTAATAATAGGTGTGTTTACATAATAAAAGCCAGAATTATAGAAAAAGTCATGAGTTGCTTTTGCTAGTTCGTTTCTAACTCTAAAGATAGCACCAAATAAATTAGTTCTTGAACGTAAATGTGCATTCTCTCTAATAAACTCAAGGCTCGTTCCCTTTTTCTGCAGCGGGTAAGTTTCATCACTTTCACCGAGTAGCTTACACTCTTTACCAATCAATTCTAAGTTTTGACCTTTGCCTTGAGACTCCACAAGTTCACCAGATACCTGAATAGATGAGCCAATTAGAGCAGAGGAGACTTCCTCATACCCAGGTATGCCTAAGTCCAATATTACCTGTAAGTTATCCTGGCACGAACCATCGTTTACAACAACAAAGGAAAACTTTTTCTTTTTTCTAACCGAGCGTACCCAACCACAAATTGTTTGAGGGCCTAACAACTTATTATCAATTATTTGCTTAATGCTATTCATCATTAAAACTCACTTCAACTTTAATATCTCTTCTTTGGTTAAACGAGGTCCGTGAACTTCTACGAGCCGACCACTACACCGAACACCTAACTCTAGCGATTCTTTTAGGCTTTTTCCATGAAGATGACCATATAAAAAAGCACCAGCAAACAGGTCCCCTGCTCCCAATGTATCGATACAGTCGACTTTCTCGCCAGGTACGGATACGACCTCTTCATTGAAAAACCCTTTAGCACCAGAGGCGCCACAGGTGACGACTAGAGTCCCAACTTTAGGGTTTAGAGCTTCATATGCCTCTTTCAGGGAGTCTTTACCAGTAATAATATTGATCTCCTCTTCATTTCCAAATAGGATGTCTACGCCTAAGTCAATTAATGATTGAGTTTCTGCTTTGAAATAAGTCGGCATAGACGGGTCAGATAAGGTCATCGCAACTTTCACCCCATTATCTTTGGCAAATTTAATGGCAACTTTACAAGCCTCTAATGCTGAAGGGGAAGCAACTAAATAACCTTCAACATATAGCATTTCTGAGTCTTTAATTATATCCAAGTCAATTTGCTCAACACCAAATGACTGAGTAATTCCCAAAAATGTTTGCATCGTCCGCTCGCCATCAGGCGTTACAAAAACACGACAAGTACCCGTAGTTCCATCATGTTTTGAGGTTAACTCATATGAATTACCTATATTTTGTTTATTTAGGTCTTCAATAAATACTCTGCCATTTTCATCGTTAGCAACTTTACAACTATAATGAGATGTTCCGCCCAACTGACTAAAACCAAACACTGTGTTAGCTGCAGAGCCACCTCCAGCTTGCTTATGAACCTCGAGGTCCTTACTCTCAAGAGATAAGTTAGCCTCTTCATCAATTAGCGTCATTATTCCTTTTTCGATATTTAGGCTTCCTAGAACCTCGTCTGAAACCAAGTATTCTATATCAACTAGAGCATTACCTAGACCGTAAAGTTTTAAGCTTTTCACAATATAAATCTCCTATAATGAACGATAATTTTAAGACTAAACTAACAATATTTAACAGATTATTCAATTTACACATTGCCTATAATTAAAATTAATATCAGACCGATAAAAATGTATATGTCCAAACTTAAACTGATTGATAAAAACTCTATACTTCAATTCATAGAGAATTCTATTGAATCAAAAGATACTTTTATGCTTTGGGATAATCAAACAAATTCAAAATCTAATATATTGTCATTAAAATTTAAAAAGCTGCGACCTAACAATACAATCGAAATAAAATTTTTGAACTGCGATTCTGATCAGTTAACTCAGGCCCTAAGAGCTAAAATTTTGATTATTAAACACTTCGAGACTGGACTATTTTTCAGAACATCTCTTAAAAAAGCTAATGATAATTCATACTTTATACAAATTCCTAAAATTTTAAACTTTAACAACACTAGAGAAAAAAGTAGGAACATTATCCCTGATGATCAAAGAGTTAAGTTTACTGGAATAAAAACAACTTCTTATGATGAAAGTTTTAAATTTACGGGTAACATAATTGACTACCATTTTAATGGAATGGCGGTACACATAAACAATCAGTACATTGGTCAAATTAGCCTTGGAGACATTTTAAAAATAACTAAAATTGATGAAGGTGTCTTAAAAACTCCTGTTGAAGCAGAGGTTAGGTTTATTTCAAAAGAGAAACGAGAAATTAATAGTATGAAAACAGTAGTTTTCAAAGTTGGTTTATTCATCAGGGAGAAACTACCGGCTGAAATTATCTTTTCTTTAAACAAGTATATACAAAAAAAAGCATCCTAATTTTTAAGATAAACGTCATACCTTGTGGATTTACCAAAAATTGAAAAAGAGAACTTTTCCTCAAATTTAACTTTTGACTTTATTGAGCGTTTTATCACCACCCTGTTTAGAGCAATTTTTAAAGATAAGGTGAATAATTTATCAAAGTCAGATTCATGTCCTACACCTAACTCTTTTCTCAAGATTTGCATCGCTTTAGATGGAAGAGCCGAGTCATTTTTCTCATCATACATGGGATCTAGGTAAACTACAGTGGGCATTGTTGAATGAATTTTATTGAATAATTCTAAACTTTCATGAGCTAAAGAATTTTTACTAATTGAGACCAAAAGTTCCTCATCAAAGAGCAAATGGTTTGAAGAGTTCTTAATTGACCTCTCTATTAAACTTATTGTGTCATTGAAGTAAAAAGAAGAATCAGGAATTTTATCCCCCTCAAGTGTAGCTGTTGATATAAGACCTAAGCATAGATCAGACTTCTCTACTCCTAGAACATCAAACCCAAACGACCTTGCAAGAAAATAATCTTTACCTAAACCTAATGTTCCATCTAAAACCCAGTTATTTCCACCTCGGTTTTTCAAACCAAAAGCCTTGGCCATGGGTTGACGATTAATTGCAGAAAATTGATTATTTAGTTTTTTTATCCCAGTCAAAATCTCATTTGTTGATATCAACAACTTAGCAGCGCTATGAAATATTAATACGCCTCCTCGCCAATGAAACTGCCCTTTGTTGCTGTGGTAATTATCAGGACAGGCAACATTTAAATCGATTAATTCCATACCTAGCATTTTCCATAGTTTTAATACTTGCGCCTTGGGTAAAAAATCCTCTATAACTACCTGGTATTTTTGATTTTTCATGTCTAAACAATGTTAATTAAATTAAACATCGTCAACGAGTAATGTCGTATATAGGCATTATTTAAATTATTTAATCCAGGTAAGGGAAGAAGATGAGTGATTCTAAAAAAACGACTACTGATTCTAAGTCTCAAAAACGAGAAAAGGCAAAATACTTCATTAGCGCTACAAATGAGGAAATCAATCTCATGTTAAGCCAGTCTGGAAAAAAATCATTGGACGACCTTTATTCCCACTTGCCGAACTCGATTTTTTTCAAAGACAAAAAACTTGATAACCTGAACTCCCTTGAAGAAGTTGACTACAAAGACCTTGAGGCACACTTCAAAAAAATTTCTGAGAAAAATAACATTTTGACTTCATTTGTTGGGGACGGTTTAAAAAACTACTCCACACCAAGTATCGTTCAACATGTATGTGGCTTGCGAGGCTTAACAACAGCATATACTCCATACCAACCCGAGAGGAGCCAAGGAACCTTATGGAGTCTTTGGTTTTACTCAAACCTCCTCAGTAGACTAACTGGTTTTGAAGCAATTAATGCAAGTCTCTATGATAGAAGCACCGGTTTATTTGAAGCAATTAATACGGCAAAAAAAATATCTAGGTCAAAATCAAAAACATTTTTAGTGTCAAGAGGAATTCACCCCAATGACCTCGAAGTACTCCAAACACTAGTAAAAGGAACTGAACTGGATATCGTATACATCCCTATTGATGAAAACACGGGATCAACTGATATACAAAAATACAAAACGCTTTTAGAGGATAACGATGTTTTTGGTGTCGCTTTTGCCCAAACGACCTGCCTCGGGGTACTTGAAGAGGTTGATCAGCTTACCGACCACGCGAGAAATAAATCAATAATAACAATAGCAGTTATTGATCCTATTTTACTTTGCGAAGGTGGTTTGAAAAGACCAACAAATTTTGGGTCAGATAATTTAGGTGTGGATATTATTATAGGCGAAGCTCAGCATCTTGCACTTCGACCAAATTTTGGAGGTCCTGGACTAGGTCTATTTGGCGTTAGATTTAATGATGTCCAAAAGACTCACATTAGAAGCACACCTGGAAGATACATAGGAAAAACAACTGACGAAAATAATGACGAATGCTTGTCTATGGTTCTTTCTACACGGGAGCAACATATAAGAAGAGACAAGGCAACTTCAAATATTTGCTCTAACCAAAGCTTCATTGCGACGATTATCGGGGCAGCGCTTTTGGAACAGGGAGATGATGGCCTAAGACAAAAAGTCGAAATTTCAAAAGAAAACCTTAATTACTTTATTCAACGTCTATCTGAAATCAATACTTGCCGTTTAGCGTTTTCATCGACAGGCGTTAATGAATGTTCAATAGAGGTTCCATATTCTTCTAAAAAAATTATTGAACAAGCTAGAGATATAGGTATTCACGTAGGTGTTAATGCGACAGGGAGAGTTAATGACGAAAGAGAGTTACTCCACTTGTTTTTTAATGATCTCATAACAAAAAAAGATATTGATAACCTGATTAATTTTCTTAACACCTTGGAGACTGAAAGAAACTTTAGCCCAAAGAAAGTGAAAGCACACAACGAAAATTTATTAAATGACTGCAGCTCTGGTGTTTTTAAAGTTGAGCTAAATCAATTGAAAGATTTTTACACAGAATTGGCCAAACTTAACGTTTCACCTGACGACAACATATACCCACTCGGCTCATGCACCATGAAGTTTAACCCTTTTATAAATGATATAAATGCATCACTTCCGGGTTTTACGGAATCAAACCCGGAAAGCCCAGTAGAAGATAATCAAGGCTCTTTGGAGGTACTTTGGGAAATTCAAGAATCCTTTAAAAAAATAACAGGACTACCAGGTGTAACAACTCAACCCGTCGCAGGAGCCCAAGGTGAACTTGTTGGAATAAAAATGTTTCAAGCATATCATCGTTCAAACGGTGAGGAGCGAGATATAATTCTTATCCCTAAGTCTGCACACGGCACTAACCCTGCAACAGCAACGATGGCGGGAATTACGACAAAAAAAGACTCTGGAATTGTCTTAATAGACGCTAATGATGAAGGTCAAATTAATTTAGAACAAATTAAAGACGCCATAGGTAAATACTCTAAACGAATAATTGGAGTTATGGTAACAAACCCCAACACTTCAGGTATCTTTGAAAGTAACTTTAAAGAAATGGCAGATCTTATCCACTCCATTGGTGGGCTTGTATATATGGATGGTGCGAACATGAACGCTATTGCTGGAATTCTCGACCTAGACTCTCTGGGCGTGGATGCAGTACATAATAATTTACATAAAACATGGACTATCCCTCACGGTGGTGGAGGTCCAGGAGATGCAATAGTAGCGGTCTCCTCCAAACTAGTTGATTATCTACCCGGCCATCAAGTTACAAAACAAAATGGAAAATTCGCTTTCTACAAAACAGATAAAAGCATAGGCAGCTTCCACAGGCATTATGGTAACTTTGCCCACAAAGTAAGATGTCTAACTTATCTCAAAGCACTTGGTTCTGAGGGAATAAAAAAAATGTCTTCTGTTGCAGTTTCATCCTCAGTGTATTTATTCAACAAAATTAAAGATGTTTACCCAACTCTTCCACGAGGTGGGGAAAATGTACCTAGAATGCACGAGTTTATTATCACACTGTCACCTTCGGATTTTGAAAATATAACAAAAGCAGGCATACAAAAATCACAAATAATAGGAAAACTAGGAAAATTATTTTTAGATTTTGGAATGCATGCTCCCACAGTTAGCTTTCCTGAACCATTTGGTTTAATGATTGAGCCAACAGAATCTTACACTAAAGATGAATTAGATCGATTTCTTGAAGTACTCAATGGCATTAAAAAAATAATTACAACCAACCCTGAAATTCTCAATACCGTGCCTCATTTTACTCCAGTGAAAAAAGTTAACGAATTAAAAGCAAACAAAGAACTTGTTCTTAAAGATGAATTACAAACGTTACCGCAATTACCACAAGACGATATATCTGCAATGAACCTCCAAGAAATGGGCATTGACGAGGTAATTGAAAGTATCCTAAAGGCTCACAGATCGAATAAGTAATAATAATTTAAACGGAAATCCATGAATCAATTAAACCGATGTACGTTTGCCATCATCTCACACCCTGATGCTGGTAAAACGACGATGACTGAAAAAATCATTCACCAAGGAAAAGTAATACGAGACACGGGAATGGTTAAATCGAAACAGGGTAATTACGCAAAAAGTGACTGGATGGAACTTGAGAAACAAAGAGGAATCTCGGTTAGCAGCTCAGTGATTAGCTTTGACTATCTAGACAGAGCGATGCACCTTCTTGATACACCCGGGCACAAAGACTTCTCTGAGGATACGTACCGAACACTCACAGCCGTCGAATCAGCGCTAATGATGATCGACTCAGCAAAAGGCGTAGAAGAACAAACTATTAAACTAATGAAAGTTTGTAGAATGAGAGACACACCTATTTTAACATTCATGAATAAGTTCGATAGAGATGCAATGGACCCGTTTGAGTTATTAGACAACGTGGAAAAGATTTGTAGCGTACAGTGTATCCCTATGAATTGGCCTATTGGCGACGGAGTTGATTTTCAGGGAATTTATGATCGTAAGCTAAAAACCATTGTAAAGTTTAACAAAGAAGGAAGAAGCTATCTCGATCATGAAATAATAAAAATAGAGAATTTAAATAATCTCTTAGATTTAAAAATTTTTCCACCTCAACACGTAGAGAAACTTCTCGAAGATATAGAAATGCTTGAAGAATTAATTCCAGATCTCGATAACGAGGAATTTCTTTCAGGAATACAGACACCAGTATTCTTTGGTTCAGCCCTTTTTTCATTTGGAGTAAAAGAGCTCGTTGACCATATGGCACATAACTCTCCTGCCCCAATAAAAAGAGAGGCGATTCTTCCACCATATGATGCACATTCACAAAAAGAATTCATCAAACCAGAAGATAACAACTTTAGTGGTTTCGTCTTTAAAATACAGGCCAACATGGACAAAAACCATCGCGATCGAATAGCGTTCTTAAGAGTTTGTTCTGGGAAGTTCACTAGAAACCAAAAAATATTTCACACCAGACTTGAAAAAGACTTAAAAATTTCCTCCCCTGTCTTCTTTCAAGCTCAAGACAGGTCGTTGGCAGAGGAAGCTTATCCTGGTGATATCATAGGTATTCACGACAATGGAAAACTACAAATTGGTGATACATTTACGGAAGGAAAAAAGTTTAAATTCACGGGTATCCCCTCATTCGCTCCCGAGATCTTTCAACAGGTAACTCTCAAAGATCCACTAAAAGCGAAACAACTTGATAAAGGCTTAACTCAGTTATCTGAGGAGGGAACGGTACAACTATTTAAACGAAAAAACACAAATGAAAAAATACTCGGTGCAGTAGGTGTATTACAATTTGAAGTTGTAAAATTTAGACTTGAAAATGAATACGGTGTTCGTGGAGAATTCAACTCCCATTTTTTTCAAGGGGTCAGGTGGTTAAAATTTAAAAGTGATCAAGTTAAAAAGAATTTTGAAATTGATTATGGAAACGTTATTCTTTTTGATGGCAAAAACAGAAGCTGTTTTGGTGTTAAAAGTGATTGGGACTTAAAGCTCGCAATAGAAAAAAATCCAGATGTAGAATTTTTCCAGAATTCTGATTATAATTCATAACTAAGGTACTTATGAACAAAGATACATCAATATTATTTATGCGACTAAGCTTTGGGTTAACAATGGTGTTTTCGCACGGTCTCCCCAAACTTCTGAACTACGGTCAAATGAAAAACAGTTTTCCCGACCCATTGGGAATTGGAAACTCTGCATCTTTAATTATCACAATTTTTGCCGAGTTAGTTTGTCCAGTTTTTATCGTCTTAGGTTTTAAAACTAGGTTATCCGCAATCCCAATAACTATAACAATGTTAGTCGCAGCGTTTGTTATTCATGCTGATGACCCCTTCACAAAAATTGAATTCCCATTATTATATGCATATTCATTTGCCTGTATTTTGATTAGTGGGCCAGGAAAGTATTCATTTGAAAAAAAACTTAATTAAATAAGGATATTTATGGAATTAACAACAAAAAGTATTATTGACCGCCCATCTAACGAAGTCTTTGAGTTAGTTAGAGATAATCTAGATAAAATAGTACCTTTTCTTCCTAATGTAGAAAAAATTGAAGTTAAAAGCCATTCTGCAATCGACGATAACCATACGGAAGTAATAAATCACTGGTATGGAAAGGTTGAAATGCCTTCGTTACTAAAAAAATTTTTAGTTCCCGAAATTTTTTCCTGGAAAGACGTTGCACATTGGGACAATAAAAATCAATGTGTTGAATACAAACTACAATCTTTTTTGGCCAATGATCTATTTGATGCAACAGGAAAGAATGAGTTCAAAGACCTTGGCAATGGAAAAACAGAGTTGAATATTTCTTGTTCGGTTAAAATATATCCTGACAAGGTTCCTGGTGTACCTAGACTCCTCGCAAGTAAAGTCAAACCAATGATAGAGGCACTTCTTGAAAAGATGGTAGGTCCAAATATGACGAGTCTTGGAGAAGGTTTGAAAGAGTACTACTCCAATAATTAGTATTTCTTATTGCCTGAAGGTCTACTTTTTTTATAAGTGCGACCTCTTTGACCGGGATGTTTTGCAAAATCTTCGTTATCATGAGTTGATCTATAAGTATTTTTCCTTTTATTACCGTCGATATCTTTATTTGGGGAGGATCGTTTAACTCCAGCTTCTTTATTAGTCTGCCCAAATTCTCGCCTAAAAATCTTTTTTATACTGAAATCACTTTGTGAGGTGACTCTAAACTTATCATCAATCATATTTTTATCAGCACAACTTACACAAATCCATTGAGCGTCAACAACGGGGTTTCTATGCTTATATCTCTCAACGTCTGGCTGAATTGACTCACACGCTTCGCAATAATTCCTTTGCTCTTGATGAATTACACTTTTTTTAACTTCAACCCAATTTTTTCTTTTTTGACGATCATTTTCATTTTTGGATGATTTTAACCCTGCTTTCAACAATGCGTCTTTTAATGAGCTCACTTAACTACCTCTTATTGCGTGAAAAGCTCATAATAATTAAAATTCAATTTAATTTCAATGGAAATTTTATCCCCCTTCAAAGTCAGTATTAGAGTGTTATATTGAACAAGGGGGTAATTTATGAAGGTTAATTTACTTAAATCTCTAGTATTTATATTATTTCTGACTCCATTGGCGCACACCGAAGACGGCCAACTCAATGGCCAAGTTGTAGAATTAACAATACAAAAATCAAAAGAAACCAGAAGAAAAATTGAAGAGAAGAAAAACAGAAACCCGGCATCACTAAAATCTAACATAAATGAATTTGAATCTTTAATGAATAATGAAAGTGAGAAAAACTGGTTCAAAGAGATTGATAAATTATCTGTTGAGTAACCGTTATTATAAAGTTACATTTCTATTTTGAAATCAACACAGCCTCCTAGGTAAACAAGATGGCCAATTGCAAATATTGTGGTAAAGAAATTAGCTGGTTAAAAGATGGTAGGAAATATTTACCTCTCGAATCAGATGGAAGCACGCACGAGTGCGAAAATTATAAGAACTCTAGAAGTAGCGCAAAAAAGGTTTCAATTAGTGATATTTCTCCTGAGGAAATTGCAAAATACGAGCAGAATATTAATAAGAAAAAGAAATAATTTTTTTCTGTTATTGATTTTACTTTTTTATGACAGTGCAAAATGTAATCCAACAAAAAAACCTAATCCACTTATACTAATTTCTATAGACGGGTTTCGGTACGACTACATCAAATTATATAAGCCACCTACCCTAATGAGACTCAAAAAAAATGGACTTAATGCAGAGTCCCTTGTACCAATATATCCATCTAAGACGTTCCCTAATCACTTTTCGATCATCACAGGTTTAAGGGCCGACAAACATGGCATTATTTCAAACAGCTTTATTATAAAAAATAAACCAGAGGTTATTTTTAAAATTAATAACAAAAACATTGTTAACAGGGGATATTGGTATCTAGGAGAACCTCTATGGAATACTGTGATGAAAAATGGTTTAAAGACTGCAAGTTACTATTGGGTAGGCTCCGAATCTATTATCAAGGGTATGAGGCCTAACTACTATAAGAGTTACAACAACAGAACACCAGGAGAGCAAAGAGTTGATCAAATTATTCAATGGTTAACCTTACCAGAAGAAGATCGCCCGAGTTTTATCACCCTATACTTTTCAAAGGTGGACTCTAGAGGACATAAATTTGGCCCGGTTTCCAAAAAAGTAAAAGACGCAGTATTTGATATAGACGACCACATAGATAGATTAATACGCAAACTTAATAAAAATAATATAAACGCGAATATTTTAATCGTTAGCGACCATGGAATGAGAGAAATTGACAATGACGGCTTTGTTTCCTTGCCTAAATCAATCAGAGAAAATCAAAACATTAAGATTGTTGGAGGTGGAAGCCTGAGTCTACTGTACATCAATGATATAAAAACCTTAAAAAAGGCAAATACCACATTAAAGAAAAACCAAAATTGGGACACTTTTCTATACAGTGAAATACCCAAAAGATATTACTTAAAAAACAAAGACAGGGTTCCGGATATTCTATTGGTAAGTAAACCAGGCAAATATATATTAAAAAAAGGTCAAAAACACAGAGGTAAAGGCACCCATGGCTATGACCCAAAGGACAAATTAATGCATGGCATACTACTTGGTATTGGACCTAACATAAGAAATGTGTCTATTAAATCAATAGAAAATATTCATTTGTTCCCATTTATGGCCAAGTTATTAAACCTTCCAAATGTGCCAAAAGTCGACGGAAAATTATCGTATTTAAATGAAGCTTACAAAGAAAGCCTTAATAAAATAGGTAGATGATCACTAGCTCCAAGACCTGTTTCAGGGTCAAACCTCTTTGGGATTTTTTCAAAAATAATTTCTCCATCTTGTTCATAAGAGATTTCTTCAAGCATAAAATCTTCATAAATTATTTCAAATGAATCCCAAAAAGGCTTCAGGCAAGGACGTTGTTTACAATTACCATAAATATATCTGCTAGGAATTAGTATTTTATCAAGTGAGTTCCATTTACCTCTGTAGAAGTGGGTTCCCTTACTAAACCTATTAGTTTCCGTAATTGAGTTAATATACTCACCTTCAGCATCAACAAGCATTTCCTTTGAGTTTGGATCCATCAGTATATCTTTAATCCCGTTTTCTCGATCATTTTTTTCCGTATTAAAATCACCCGCTACAATATACGGATTAGGGTGGTTATATATGGCCTTCTTTAAAACTTGTGCAGAGATAATTCGGGTAATATTTGGATTTGCCTGAGATGGCCAGTGATTAGCAAAAACAGAGAGGTGCTTTCCTTGGATAGAAAAAGTGGCCTCTAGGATACCTCTTGTTTTTTTTATTTCGTCTATACTTAATACGGATGGGAATGCTTCGGTTAAATCAATTTGGTGGTATTTAACATCTTTGGCCAAAGGAAACCGAGAGACGATAGCGACATCAATACCTCTTCTGTCTGGCCCCTCAATAATGACCAATTCTTCATAGCCTTCACCATCTAGACCTAAATTAATTAATTTTTGAAGTGAGTTATAATTTTCAACTTCTTGTAAAATAAGAATATCAGGGCCTCGACCTTTGTTAGATTCTTTAATTATTTTAGCTAAATTTCGTATTTTATTTAACAAAACAGGTGCAGACCAATCTAGATTGAAACATTCATGACGATATTTTGGATTGGGGATTTTATAACAAAAGGAACGAATTACAGGGTCACGTTCTTTCCTGATCAATGGGAGGAAAGTGTAATCTTCTTTACCCTCATCATGTAATGTATCAAAAAGGTTTTCTAAATTATAAGACATCACTGATATTGTTCTTTTGTAAGCAAAACAATCAAAACAAAAAAGTAAAAATAGAAGTGAAAATAATAACCTTTCCAAAACTTTATCCTCCATGAAAAAAGTACATATATCTTGGCCACTTAATACTCAATGATCAAATTAAAAAACAACATAAAAACAGTAGCTTAGAAGCCTAATCAAAATTTAACGAAAAAAAAGATTTAAATTGAGACAGTAAAAGGCACAAATAGTAGGAAATGATCATGGAAACAATATTTAAAAAACTTTCATTCATCCTAACACTTACAATTATCTCAATAACTGCGATTGCAAGTAATCGTACCGACAGAGCTTTATTTGACCCAGGCGCGCCGAAGTCAAGTAAATGGCCGGATCTCTTTGCTGAAACACCAAATTACAGACTTTTTGGAAAGAGGGTCATTGGAGGCTGGGGAGAAAAATTTAGATGGAATATTGGTCCAATGTTTTACAGAGGTAGGCTCACTCCAAACTCAGTAAAAGTATTTATTGTAGGTCAAGAAGGTGCCCAGGATGAAAACCTTTCTAATCGTAGTTTCACAGGGTCCACAGGGACTAGGATGCAAAAATTCCTAAATTATCTCGGTATCACAAAAAGCTACTTATTTATGAACACCTTTGTATACACAATCACTGGACAGTACAGTTTATATGGTGATGATGCCAAAGATGAACAAAAAAAGATTGAAAATAAAAAGTTGAAGTGGTTGGCGCAAAACCCTGAATCAATAGTCGTTAAGCATCGACATGAAATGTTTGATTACATGTTAGAAACGAATAAAAACTCTCTCTCTCTTATTATCGGAGTCGGCACTGCTGGAAAGGAATCTGTTGTTACTTGGCTAAATTCTCATTCCCCAGGAAGTTGTAGCTATAGAAAACTCACTTCTTCATTTTGCGAAGGAAAAAACAATCTATCAGGCGTTAAAGCAATAGGTTTAAGACACCCTGGTGCCGCATCTGCCAGAAATGCAGGCTCTAGTGCAAGTGGAGGATTAATTGCTGACTTTAAGAAAAAAGCCAGCATTGTTGTTCAATGGATAAAAAATGAAGGGAAGTTCTTACCAAAAGACAATGATGGTAAAAGAGACTTCAATAAAGCATTCAAGTATGGATATGCCTCCATACCCCACAGTGACTTTTCGTTTGGAACACCATGGACTCTTGGTGATAAAGGAACAACCTCGAACAGAAGAGGCAAGGCGAGTATCCAAGTTTATTCAAAAAATGGATGCTACAATAATGGATCGAGAATAAATGGAAGATGCCAGGCAATTAAACCTGATGAATCTGTACTTGAAAACAAACCAGATCCTAGAGTTCATTATTTATATTTCAAAAACCCAAAAAACTTTTGGAATAAAAGCAAAAGGCCAACAAACTTTCAAGAAGGAGATCTTCCCTTTGAACCACCAAAATCTATTGAGCTTAGAAGAGAATACGATGAAGGCCCTGCTGAGTACGCATCCCTTCTAATCAACTACTTTAACTCCGTTAAAGAGCATAAAGATTTATTTGCCCAAGATTTATCATTTGGCCATACAGGTATGTACAGAGGTCGTTTCAAAAAAATAACACTACTTATTCTAACAGATCAATTTAGCTATAATGACATGTTTTCCAACCGAGCATTAACAGGCACAGTAGGCCAAAAACTTTCACCTTTTTTAAATAACTTCGGCGAAGAAAATGATTACCTCATTTTAAGAACAACACCGGTGAACTGCCTTGAGGAAAAAGTAAAATGTAGAGAACTGGCTCAAAAACCTGCCGTCGTGCGAGCGAGGAAAAGAATCATTAAAAAAGTATTGGCCGATAATGATATAAAAATAATTTTTACCTTAGGTAAATCTGCGAAAATAATAGGTAATTCATATGATGCTTTTGGAATACCAATAATCCACTTAAATAAAGAAAATATAAATAAGGACTATTTACAAGAGAAGTTTTATTTAACAATGGAGAAGTACATGGAATCAAACTCTTTAAATAGACCCTCCTATCAATTTAACTTCAGCGATGAATACATCCCAAGAAGAGACCTCCCATTTATGACTCGTTGGTGGATGGGGACATCAGGAGAATCAGCCTCTCAAGCAAAAGAAAAGATTGTTAAAGAGGTAAGAAATTTCAGAATAAGGTCTTATGACATTGGAAAAGACAATGGTGATTACTACAAACTTTACTCACCATCATGGAATAATTCATGGGCGGTTGATAGCAATTCATTAACCGAAAAAGAAACATTATCTCTAGAAACATTTGACTTACAATTTGTACAATAAATGAATGTCTAATACTTAGACAAATTCTCCTTTAAGTAATTGATTTAGTAATTAGCGGAATTGGCACCTAAGTTGCTCCATTTCTGACATATAGGTGGTAATTTATGAGAGATTTAAATTTATTGTTCATTCCAACGCTTTTTATCCTGACTGGATGTCTTGGAGGGGTTACAGTTCAAAAAAAAGACGGCGCCATTAACAAAACGTCGAATACACACGAACTTGAAAGAGTTGTGCATGTAGATTACGGGAGTCAAACAGAGTTTAACTATGACGACGACCTTTCAGAATCTATTGTAAGTTCCACTGAATCTAGTTCCACTGAATCTAGTTCCTCTCAAAATAATGAGGAATCGAGTACTTCACAAGAAATAGAGGATAATTCATCTTCCTCTATTACCTCTACAATAGAGGAAAGTAATAGCTCGACAGATCAATCTGAGTATTGTGGAATAATCTACAAAAAATTTAACTCTGATACTTATTATCTTAAAAGTTCAGAAAGAACGTTTTCCCTTAATCTAAGTAATAATCAGAAGTATATACTAGATTCAAATTTAAATTTCCCCGTCGACTCTGGAAACATTTGTCTCTCTGGAACATTGAGTATGTTCAAAGGAAGCAAGCTCTTTGGAAGCATCCTTGGTGATTTCAAGCTTCGAACTATTAAACCAAATATTAATGTTCATAGTTTTACATCAACGCTAATCCCAACGGACGAACATCCAGACAGAGAACAATACAGAAATGATTACGTCCAAGAGTTTTGTGGTGATGTAAACTTAACAGTAAATAAAAACACCTTAAAAAATATATATCAAATTGATACTCATGACGGAAGTTTTTATAATCTTACGTTCTCGACTAAACTTGGGATTAATAGTGATGACGAGGAAGACTTTGTGTTTTCATTAGAGGATGTCCAAGATCAAGAAATTGCTATAAGCACCGGTAAATTTTGCTTTTACTCTAATAGCGCCCCAGCAATTGAATTTCCCTGGACAGCATTTAGATTTATAAGAGTAAAATATATTAATGGGCCTTGGAATTAAATTTTATCAATAAGAACTAATAATCTGCTCTTGTATTTCCTACTTAATGCTGCTTCTTTTTTAAGTAGTTTGGTATCAAAATCACTATCTTCAGATTCAAGGGTATCCTCAGCTAAATCAACTAGATCATCAAAGTCGTTCTCTAAATCCTCTATCAGAAGTTCAACGGAATCTTTCATAGAACTGTCAAAAACACCATCATCAACAAGAGACATTACGATATTGGATAACATGTTAATTGTGGATAAGTTAACAGAATGCTCTAGTTCTTTATTTAAAAATAAACGAATGCTTTTTTTAATTTTATTACTAAAAAATACATCAGCTTTATTGTCATTATACCTTTTGGTTAATTCATTAATTAAACTAACTTTTTCAAATGGTCTGCAAGGCCTTATGAGAGAGAGATTCTCCACCGCCTCTTTGTTTTTTAAGAAATTAGTATTTTTGTCATCTGCTAACTGGCTTAAAAGTTTACCAAGTTTGGGAGAGCCCAATTTCATTTCATCAAATTCTTCTAAAACATAAATAAGACTTTGGTTATCGATAGTAGAAATTTCATTGATCGGAACAGAAAGCACTTCATCAAACTTTCGTTCACACTCAGATACTTCATCAATGATTTCTTGCCCAAGTTTAATCAGGTCATCCTTTTTAGAGTCGGGATTATTTTTCACATTTCTTGGCTTCGAATTTTGATATTTAATTATTTGCCGGCCTACTGAAGCATTTTCTTTTACATTTTTGAGAGGGTTAAGATTATCTTTCGCATCAACAAAATCCTCCTCAGGTCTTATGAAAAATATTACCAGTAAAAATATAATTACAAACAAAGATATCAAAAAGTATTTCATTTATTTGTTCCAATGCTCAAATAATCTATTTACGTCATAATCCTCATGGTAGTTGAAATTACATTTATTTCTTACTCGCTGCAAATAATCATGGGCTTTTTTTTCCAAGTAGAAATCAATAAGTGAGTAAACTCCATAAAAATGACTTGCGGCCATGATATCAAGTACACTAATGTGATCTCCAAGTATAAAATTACGAGGGAATTTAAAATCCTTTATAAAATTGCCTAACTTTTCTTTGAGTCTGGGTTCATCTTTGATTAATAAACTAAAAGGACCTTTTTTAATTTCCTTTTTTTTCCTAAAGTATTCTTTTGAATTATTAAAAAATTCGGGGGTATTCAGCCAAGAAGTCATGGCCAATGGATGAAGTTTTTTTCCAATATCATTGCAAATCTGCTCATGTTGTTGGATGTCCTTTTCTTTCACATCACCAAATAGCGAATTACCAAGATCAATTTTTTTTATAATTTCAATACTTTCATTAATGGATTTATCTTTTTCCAATACCAATATTGGCAACATTTTTTCACCGCACAAATTAGTAGGAGTCGATTCATCATCATAAGAAAGAACCCTCGATTCAAAAGGAATGTTTAAGAACCCTAAGGCCATTCTAACTCGAACGCAATAAGGGCAATGTACATAGTGATATAATATATATTTCAATGGAGGACCTAATAGTTATTAGTTATTAACCCTTACCATATCAGATATCCACCCCTCATTAAAGAGCCCTTTTTTGTATTTAAGAATAAATTTATCCCCGACAGATGAACTTTCAAAAACCTTGTGACAGATGTTTATTGAACCCTGTCCTGATGAAGTAGACGCTGGCACTCTGTTAAGGTTGGATGAGTTTCCGTTTTTAAGGGCAACACATTTCCCCTTTCTTGATTCCCGCATTAAAGTCTTTTCAAGAACTACAGGTACAGAGAGAGAGTTTTCATCACCGAACTTTCCGTTCACAAAAATAAGACCAAATGTTGTAGATATTCCACCGTAAAACCACACGTAGAGAATCAGAAAAATTCGCTTCCAACCTAGTTTTTCAATACCACAACTTTTCAAGCGACGTTTAATAAAAAATGTTAATAAGGACACAATTACAAGTGAAAATAAAAAACTCGATATAAAAATCTTTTGTCCATTGATAATGTCGCTGTAAGGTGAAGACAAACTTATTCCAAGAATAGTTAGTCCACTTACAAATAGGGACAATAAAGCAAGGGAACCTGTAATTTCCTTTTCAGCGGAACGTTTTTCCTTTAAATCTCCTGAGTCCTCTGTAAAAGTGGGAAGCTCTGGCACTCGCATTTTTGTTTTGTTGCGTAACAAGAACATTATATTTTGAAACTCATCTTCTTTTAATTTTTTTCCAAAGATTGGATAAGTGAACATTTTTGTTTTAAGTGTTATTTCACAAAGGTTTTTGGATGTACCATCTCCATAGTCAAGATAATCTATTTCATCAATTTCTTTATAAGATATCTTCTCCTCTTGCCAAAACCACGAATTTAATAGTCTTGGCACAATTATGTGATCATCATAAAATCTTATCGTGTGATTGATACCGTATTTTCTATTATTTAATGCCATTACGCTTAAAACTGTTAAGAATAGGTAGAACCATTCTAGGGAACTGGATGGAGATTCACTTATCAAAACCATATACAAATACCCTAAAATACTCCAAAGGAACCAGAACAATGTAAATCCCAGAGGTCCTTTATATTCAAATTGAATTTCAGGGTTAATTTCAGTTTCATTATCTAATGTCATTATTAAATATCGGAAAGTTTTATTTAAGGCCTTATCATTTTTTAAAATTTGGTAAAATATTGACATGAATAAGTTGGAAAAAATTGCAATAAATGGTGAGTTTTATGTGGAGTACAGTTATCTGATCAAAGAGCTCAAGAACAATAAACTATCTATTCAAAAAGATGGGCTGATTGAAGAAATATATATTGAAACAACAACTGAAAAAAAATTAGAGTCTACTAACAATACTAATGAGCTCACGGATTATCAGTTTACTGACAACGAAATTGAATATTACTGGGAACAAGCAGCGTGCCATAATAAACGCGAACTATTTATGAATACAATAAGACCAGAACTAAAAGAGGTCATGGGATATGATTTTTCAGAAATAGAGCTTGAAAAAAGAGCAAAAAAACTTTGCGCGAGATGGTACTTTCATGAAAATAGAGGCGAAAAGTATGAAGGGCCGTATCTAATAAGTTAATAAAAATATATTATTTTTTACACTCCACTTCACCTTGAATCAAACAGTCATAGAAAGTGTCTCGTTTACCTTCACCTAATTTTTTAGCAATTTCAAAGTTACTTTTAGACCTAGCAGGTTCTTTTTTGAAAATATAAAATTTCCCCAAAAGGTAATGGTAAATCTCTTTTGAAAAATTATTATGAATGAGTCTACTCTTATTATCATTCAGGAATTTATAGTATTCATTAACAGATTTGGCATTTTTCATTTTCAGAGAAACCTTCATCAATCGCGCCAAAAAATTTATATCATCTTTTAAACTATTATTCTTTCTCAAAGCTTTTTGGTAATTTTGATAGGCAGATATATAATTATCCTGCTTAAATTCTCTGTCCCCTAGCTCAACAAGATAAAGAGAAATTTCTTCAACTTTTGAAACTTTATTAGCTGTTTGGCAACCACAAATAAAAGTGATTAGTACAGAAAAACAAAAAACTTTATTCCATAAAAACATTCTTTTTTAAATCCTTCGGCTCTTTACTTATAAGTGGAGACAAAAGAGAGTTCTCCTTTACTCCTTCAATTAAATGCTGCCCTTGAATTAAGGTTGCCTCCCCATGATTAAGGATTCCACCGATTTTAGATTTATTTTTATCTACCTCTTTTAAAACTGAATAAAGAGCTTTATTAGTCGTATTCATTCCTTTGATAAGTGAATTAACCTCGGAGAGAGATGTAAGTAAATTAGAAGATAATTCTCTAAATTTTTCAGGGTTTTCTAAAATAAGTCCTTTTATTTTTTCTCCAAACTGATTTGTATTATCTAAAGTAAGGTTTAATTTCTCTATAATTTTTTTAGACTCGATATCAGAAACTAAGTTACTAACACTACTAACCAACTGATCAACACCTTTAGACTGAGCCCCTCCTTCAAGCAAAATTGTATTTTTTAATGCCCCATTAGTAGTCTGAAATACAGTATTAAAGCCACCAGGATAAATATCATCGGGGTTTGACACTGTTACAAGCTCTATTTCTATAATGTCACCTGTTAATGGATTTCTCTTAAATGATAAAACCTCTCTTCCTGACAAGAATTTCTTAAATTCATCTAAAAGGTAGAGACTCACCTTAATATTTTCCCCTAATTCAAAATTGGTCACCCTGCCTATTTCAACACCTTTTAAGGATACAATAGGTCTCGATGAAAGACCGGCGGCTGAATTTGTAACAAAAGTGTAGTAGGATCGCTTCGCAAAAAAATTACTTTGGTAAAGAGCGAAGCTAATGGAGAATACAAGGGACAAAACTCCCGCAGAAATGAACAAATAAACATAGCGGCGATTTTTATTAGCCTGCATACTTTCTCCTATCTATATTAAACAAATCACTTCCTATGTTAAATTCTTGATTGATTAAAAACTGCAGTTTATTTGGCACATGGCCAAAAAAGAGAGTAGAAACTTTCTCCCTTTCGGTCTTCAGCCAATCCAAAAATAAATTATTCGACTCTTCATATGTCGAAAGACATAGCTCATCAAAAAATATAAAGCTTGGCTTAGTACTTATTATTTTCAAAAGATTGAATCTCACGATCTCATCCCTGCATAACTCCATTCTTCTTTTCATTAAAGATTTATCAAGATTAAAACCACGAATCATCGCTTTGATGTCATTATCCCAAGTGACGCCTCTTGCTTTCAAAACAAAATCGATATTATCTTTTAAAGTTAAATTACTTAAAATTATGGGGTTTTCAAAAATGGCCCCAATCATTTTACGAGTGCGCCCCAACTCTATAAAATCACTATTATAAATACTTGTATCATTGTATAAAACATCACCTTGTATAGGTCTGAGAGTACCAGTTAATATTTTAAAAAGTTTAGTTTTCCCTGACCCAGGCTCTCCAGAAACATGGACGCAACTTCCCTTTTCAATACTTAAATTCATATTTTCAGATGAGTTACTAAATAGCTTCAAGTTTTGAATACTAAGCATATTTTAAATACCTCAACAAACCTGAATTTAAGGCCTCTACGAATAAAAATATGGCATGAATGAAAAACAATGAAATTAAAGAATATCTAACAGCATATATGTTTTGCTGAGGTATTTCAGTGATTGACTCTTTACATTGAAGCCCTCTGTAGCAACATATTAGACCTATAATTAACCCACCGAATAAGCTTTTCAGCATCAACAATAAATAATCAAATCCAGTCACATTGTGATGAACAAGCTCGAAAAGCTCATATGGCGGAATTCTCGAAAATGAGTATGAAAATATCATTGTAAACAGAATAAAAAATAACCCGAAATAGATACTTAAGAAAAAACTACATGACATAAGACCTATAATTCTAGGAGTAATCAGGTAGCTAACAGGGGAAATTCCCATCGTTAATATATGAGAAATCTCTCTTTCACATTTCATTGCGCCAATCTCACTTGTTATTGCCGTGCCTGAGCGAAGCAATAAGATAAGACCGATAAGTATTGGAGAAAGGTCCCTTACCCCTAAAAAGACTAAAAACTCACCAAAAATATTTAAATCTCCGGTTTTTAAAAAGTTAAAAAATATAAAACAACAAGAAAAAGAAAAAATAGCACTAAAAAAAAGAACGTACCACAATGACTGCACGCCAGTATAGTAGATCTGGTTTATGAATACTTCTTTTTTAATGTTGGCATTGTGATTAAAGTGAATGAGGTTAAATAAAACCTCATTTACATAATCAATCAACGAGTTAAATTCAAACACTATTAAGCTGCATCCTTCTTAGACTCTAGTTCATAGGCCAAAAGACTAATGCCTAATGATTTTTCTAACTTTTTTATCTCCTCTATCTCTTCAACTGTTAAATTGCTAAACTCGGGGGTTTCATTTTCAGTGAATGCCACAAGACAAGTGTTTAGTTTCTTTTCTAACTTTTTTATTTCAAGAACATGCTCTTTTTTCAAATTCGCCAATAATATTAATTTCCCCATAATGACCTTCTTTTTATTCAGTATATTTTCGGAAGATTTCAATTAATACCTGAGCTAAATGTTTACACTGCTAAGTAAATTTTATTTAAAACCATAAAGGCGTAAATTTCCAACTTGAAACAAATTAAATAAATAGGACAATAAAGACATGAAAAAAGGAATAGATTTAGGAAGATTCATTTTAAATGAAGAAAGAAAACACCTTAATGCGACGGGATCACTTTCCCTTGGGCTAGAGGCTTTAAGTTCTGCCTCAAAAGTAATCTCCTCCCATGTCAGAAGAGCTGGACTAGAAGACATCATTGGTAGACATGGAACTGTCAATGGGCACAATGAGGAAGTTCAGAAACTAGATGTTATTGCCAATAACTTACTTATTCAGCATCTATCAGGTAGTGGCCAGTTCTTTGCACTTGCATCGGAGGAAAACGATACTCCAATTTATCCAGAGGAAGGTAAAGAAGCCCACTATATTATATGCTTTGATCCACTAGATGGTAGCTCTAACATAGATGTAAATATATCTATTGGAACAATTTTTTCCATCCATAGAAAAATAAAAGGTGATGAAACTGACTTTTATCAACAAGGAAAAAACCAAGTTGCAGCAGGCTATATAATCTACGGTACCTCCACTATGTTTGTTTACAGTACCGGAAATGGAGTAAATGGCTTCACTCTCGATCCAATGATGGGACTATTTCTACTCTCCCATCCTGGTATTACCTTAGAGAAAGAAAATAAAATTTACAGTGTTAACGAGGGTAACTTCAATAACTGGGATGAGGATACCCAAAAAAGTATTCTCAACTATAAAGAAAATCACTATAAGGCAAGATATGTAGGTTCCATGGTGGCTGATGTACATAGAACTCTTCTTAAAGGTGGCGTATTTTTATACCCAGGTGACAAAGAAAACCCTGATGGAAAGTTAAGGCTTCTTTATGAGGCGTCACCTATGGCCTACTTATTTCATCAAGCAGGAGGAGTCGAATACGGCACTAATGATGAAAGCATATTGGAAATAAAACCTAACAATATACATCAAAGAGTCCCTGTGAAATTAGGAGATAAAAGTTTTAAACTATAGGCGAATTACCACCTTAACAACACCAATGATAAATCCAAAAATTCCACCCCAGACCACTAGCCACCCTAAGTGCTCTTTGATCATTTCTTCTATGATCTCTTTTACTTTTTGAGGAGTAAGCTCATTCAATCTGTTGTCTACAACCTCCTCTATATTTTTTAAATCAATCGTATTTACTGTCATTCTGTTCTTTAGATCATTAGCAACATTATCAATTTCATGATCAAAGTGAGGTCGAATACCCTCCAACGCAGCCTCACCTCCAAACATAGCAAGCATCCCACCAAGGTTACTTTTCATCACTGCGTTTGTGATGCCTGTAAAAATTAAATTTTTATCGTCTGTAGAAAGAGAAAATTCCTTATCACCTTGTAGCCTTGATTTTATATTCTCCTCAGTAAAAAATTGCTTCATGATTAAGTTTTTTATTCCCCGTTTAAACTCATTAAATCTCAAGGGAATAATCCCAGAACCATACAATCCCGGGACTTTATCAAACAACATATGGACGGCCAACCAATTCGTCAGAGCACCAGATAAACCAAATAGAGAACCCTCAAATATATAACTTCCAAAGTCGCCTAAGAAAAATGACAGACCTAATCCAAAAATACAGGCCATGTTCGTCAAAAGGGATTTATTCATGATAAGAACTCCTTAAATATTTGAGGTTATTTTATGGATCAAGCGATTAAATTTGAAAAGACCAACTTTATAAAAAACATATGGAACAAAAAGCCACAATTATATAAGAGACCACTTCATTGGAATTTTGAATTAGAAATTAACGAAATATCCTCAATAGCTTTAGAAGAGGATAATGTTAGTCGATTAATTGAACTACCAGATAATAAATTAGAAAACCTTAAATATACACAAGGCCCATTTTCAATTGATGAATTATCAAAGCTCAACGAAGCTACACCTTGGGCATTAATGATTCAAAACCTTGAGGAGTACTTTTCGGAACTTACTCACATCAAGAGTACTTTCGATTTTATACCAGAAGAAATAAGAGAAGATATTATGGGTGTCATATGTGGGCCAAATGGAACAACTGGCCCACATATAGATAGGTATAGTGTTTTTATTATTCCAATACTAGGTGAAAAAACCTGGTCTATTGAATCCAGTGAGACAAATGAAAAAGATGTCGATAAACGGTTATTACCAAACGATGATTTAAAAATATTAAAAGACTTTAATAGTGAGAACAAATTCACGGTAAAAGAAGATGAGTTTTTATATATTCCTCCTGGTTTTGCCCATCACGCGGTATCTAATGAATTAAGTTTATCGCTAAGTTATGGTGTAAAAACCCCTAGGACACAGATAATCTTAGACGTACTCTATACTAGACTGATCGAAAAAATCCATACAGACAACAGAGTAAATCTTAGATTAAGCGCAAGTGGCTCACTTGAGTTTCACCAAATAGAGAGTATGAGTCCGCTACTTAAAGCGCTAATTGATGAGAACCCTGAGATAAATTTATCGGAAATAGTCACGCAAGCAAGACAATGGGAAGGGTTTTAAAAAGGCCGCATTTTTATGCAGCCTTTTTCAAAAGTATATTATTTATAAATAGGCATCTCCCCTGCCTTATACCTACGTACATAATCATCTAGCTTTTCTTTTACTAAAGGAGAAAGTGCAATCATTCCCAAAATATTTGGAAACGCCATCGACAACAACATCAAATCTGAGAAGTCGATGACATGTCCAAGTTTTAACACAGGGCCTAACACGATAACTAGACAATAAATAATTCGATATGGAACGATCATCTTTTTTCCAAAAAGGTACTCTGTTCCCTTCTCCCCGTAATAACTCCAACTGATGATCGTCGAGTAAGCAAAGATAATTGTCGCAATTAAAAGTAACAACGGCATGTATTCGCCAAGACTTGAGAACGCTAATGATGTAATTTGGGCACCTTTACCTGCAACAGATTTATCCAAGTGCGCACCAGTTATTAAAATGGCCAATGAAGTCATTGTACAAACAACAATTGTATCGATAAACGGACCAATCATTGCAACTATTCCCTCTCTGATTGGTTCCTTTGTTTTGGCCGCAGCATGTGCAATTGCCGCAGAACCAAGACCTGATTCATTAGAGAAGCTTGCTCTTTTTACACCTTGAATTATAACTCCAATAAGGCCACCACTGTAAATGGCCGAAGGACTAAAAGCCTCTGTGAAGATTGAGCCAATAAGAGCAGGCACCTGTGAAAGGTTTCCTAGTATAATAGCAAGACACGACCCGACATAAAACAGGCACATTGCTGGTACCAGTTTTGACGTTACCTCTCCAATTCTTTTTATCCCTCCGAGTAGAACCATTCCTGAAAATACGGCCAACACAACACCAACAATAACTGGTTTGTCTGATAGAGATGGAAACTCACTGGATAATAATTCAAAAGTCTGATTACCTTGAAAAAGATTACCTCCACCAAAAGAGGCCATAATTGTCATTACCGCATAAAAAACACCAAGGAACTTTCCGATAAAAAAAAGATTAAATTTCTCTTTAAAAGCTTCTTCAAGATAAACCATCGGCCCACCCAGGACACTTCCATCAGAGCTAACTCTTCTATAATACTGAGCAAAGCTACATGAGGTGAACTTCATACTCATTCCAAAGAAAGCAACAAGCCAAAGCCAAAAAATAGCACCAGGACCGCCTAATTGGATGGCCACTGCAACGCCTGCGATGTTACCCAACCCAACAGTAGCACTAAGCGCGGATGTCAAGGCTTGAAAGTGGGAGATTTCACCTTCATCGTCAGGGTTATCGTATTTCCCCTTAATGACATCGATAGAATGCTTAAAGAGTCGAATATTGATAAAACCGTATTTAAATGTAAAAAATACACCGCCAGAAACCATAATAAAAAGGATCATTGGCAATTTAATAAATGGGAGTTCATAAAAAAGGACTGGAGCATATCCACCAACAATACTGCCAAACAAGTTATTTACACTATCAAGAAAGGAGGCCTCACTTCCAGAGGATGTAGACGAGTAGCAACTACCACTAATCAACAGAATTACTGTAAAAAACAGAATTGAGTTTAATTTTTTCATAAAAATTCCTTTTATTATTCAATAATTAAGAATTATGTTATTTAAATTTGATCATAATGAAAAGAAATCTTATATCTTAAATAATGAGGTTATATATGGAAGAAACAATAAGTGAACAGGCTCCTTTTATGAAAAAACAAGAAGTAGTTAACTACATTCTTAAGCTTAAAAAATATGTAAAACAATCGCACATTGATAACCAAAACCATCTAGATGTTTCACTCGTGGACGCTTCAGAAAGAGATGATTTTTATAAGAACTTGGCCGTACTCCGAAAAGCGATTGATGAAAATATCATAACTAAAAAGGAATACGAGGATTTACTCGGTCTTTAGAAAAAATTCTCCAGCAAAAAAATTCGCTGGAGAGATAAAAAATTTAGGCAAAAAAACTCTTTTCAAACAATTCTACGAGGTCTTCGTTAGAAGACTTAATTTCCTCACTCGAGTGAAGTGCGTCTCTAATATATCTAGCCTGATATGCGTCAACGATCTCTCCATACTTTATAGCTGAAGAAACTTCGTCTAAAACACTGTGTAACGATGCAGGTTTCGACTTCCTAAAGTCGTCCATTAGTTTAATTAGTCTTGATTGATACTCTCCAGTTAAATTCATAATTTCCCCTTTTTACTTTATCGGCAAATGAATGGTAAAAATACTGCCTGAATGACTTGTTCTATTTTTTACAAAAACTTCACCTTTATGATTGTATACAATATGCTTTACGATTGAGAGACCCAAACCACTTCCCCCTAATTTTCTACTACGTCCTTTATCCACACTAAAAAATCTTTCGAAAATTCTTGTATGATACTTTTCAGGGATACCAGGACCCTCATCAATGACGTTTAACTCAATATGCCCAAACTCACATTTTAGCTTTATTTCTACAATTCCACTATCTGGGGTGAATTTAATTGCATTATCAATCAAATTGACCAATGCCTGCTCTATTAAACCTGGGTTGAAGGGCAATATATAATCCTCGTCAGAATTAAACTTGATTGAAATATTTTTCGAATCGGCTTTAAAGGTTAGTGACCCGATACTGTTTTTTATTACATCAACAATACTATTATCAGTGAGCTCACTAACATCATGAGTTTCTTCCCGGTCAAGCTGACTCAAAGTCAAAAGATCACTTACAATAGTAGCAAGTCGCTGAGACTGCCTTTGAATAATGGCCAAAAACTTTTTTTGTGTAGAACTGTCAATATCATCGTCATCTAATAAAGTCTCAAGATATCCTAAGATAGAAGTCAAAGGTGTTTTTAATTCATGGCTAACATTTGCGACAAACTGCCTTTGATTCTTTTCAGATCTTTTAAAATGACTGACAGGATAAATACAAAGTACGAGGGCACCATTCAGGTTTCTACCATCAATGAAACTAGCAGTTTCATCTAGTAATATGCCGTCAACTTGAACAATACTTTCCTCAGATAAATGAAATTCTCGAGAAAAACTATTCTTACTTTTAAAAGAATCTTCAACAAACAGGTAAAGGTCAGGAAACTTGCTCAGTCGATCGAATAGCTTTTCGCCATCTTTCAGTTTATCTAAGGTTAATAATTCTTGAGATTTTTTATTCTTATAGACAATATCATGATTTTCAGAAACTACGACAATTCCATATGGAAGAAAATCATTTAAACTATTAATAAAGTTATTTCCATTCATTTTTTCAACCGGTAACCAACCCCGCGAACTGTTTCAATATGCTCGCCCTTATCACCTAACTTTCTTCTTATTCCAACAAATTGCACGTCTACAGAACGATCACTGATCGCATGATTCTCACCTCTAATTAGATCAACTATCTCGGATCTACTAAAAGCTGTTTCAGGGTTAGACATTAATAAGTTTAAAATCTCAAATTCAGAGAACGTGAGGACTATTTCATTTTTATTGATATAAAACTTTCTAGAGGACAGATGAAGTTCCATATCCTTATATGAAACTATTTCACCAGTGCTAATTTTAGATTTGCGTCGTTTTAAAATTGCCTTGACCCTCGCAAGTAAAAGTTTAGGACTAAAAGGTTTTATAATGTAATCATCTGCACCAAGATCAAATCCCTTGACTTCATCGAGTTCTTCACCTTTAGCTGTCACAAATATACAGGACACTTCCTTATTAATTTTTTGAAACTGTTGAAGTAAGTCATGCCCGGATAGCTCCGGCATCATGATATCAAGTAATACTAAGTCAGGTTTAAATGAAATAAACTTTTCAATGGCATCTGCACCACCACCAGAGACTTCGATCGAATACTTTTCCTTAAATAGTGTGAAATGAATAAGATCCCGGATATCCTCTTCGTCCTCAACTATCAGAATTTTTTCAATGTCAGACATGGCGATTTTCCTTTTATTTTTTTAGAACTTTATATTCGGCTTCAAAGGTATCATTAGGGTTTTTATTCTTACTATAATTTTTAGAATTATCACTAGAGTAATTATTATCGCTTTCAAACGGTGGGGTTTGATCTTTCATCTTTTTTTCAATAAACCCAGCTATATACCGTTGCAACTTCCTAATTATTGGGCCACGAGAAACAGACCATAAAAACTTTATGAGAAAATATATAAAAACAATTTTTAGTATAAAACCCATCTTCCAACTTTAAATCACAAACAAGTAATAAGAAAAAAGCATCACACACTTGTTATCACTTTATTATTTTAATTAAGAGTGATAAAAATCCTTTAATTTTCAACAATATAATTACATCAGAGGACCCTATGTCTCAAGACAAACCTGCTAATCAAGTAAATAAATTAATCCACTGGGCTGATTTTGCTGCAGACCGAATTATAAGACAAAATGGAGAAAAAGATTCCTATACTCTGGCAAGCGGTATTACACCGAGTGGGGTTGTTCACTTTGGAAATTTTAGAGAAACAATAACAGTTGACTTAGTTGCAAGAGCCTTAAGGTCAAGAGGTAAAAAAGTGAGATTTATCTTTTCTTGGGATGACTACGATACGTTCAGAAAAATACCCGCCAACATGCCAAAGCAAGAGGTTTTAAAAGAGTACATGTTTCAACCAATCGTCGACACCCCTGACCCATTCGGAAAAGAAACCAGCTACGCATCGCATCATGAAAAAAATTACGAAGATCAATTAAAAAAAGTAGGAATAGAGGTAGAGCCAATATACCAGGCAGAAAAATATCGCTCGGGAGATTATAACGAACAAATTATAAAAACACTTAAAAACACAGAAACAATTAAAACCATTTTAAATGCCCACCGGACATCTCCATTGCCAGAGGGTTGGCTTCCAGTGAGCCTCTACTGTGAGAATTGCAACACTGACAAGATGGCATGGATAAAATTCGATGGTGATAAAGTCCTAACCTATAGATGTGAAAATTGTTCTCACGAAGGAACAGAAAACTTAGAAACCACAAAAAGAACAAAGCTTCCTTGGAGATTAGACTGGCCGATGAGATGGGTATATGAGGATGTAGACTTCGAGCCAGGAGGCAAAGATCACAGCTCTCAAGGAGGAAGCTTTTCTACGGGAAAAGAATTAGTAAAAGAAGTCTATGAGGGGAAAGCTCCTATATATCTTCAATATGACTTTGTCTCCATCAAAGGAGGCTCAGGAAAAATGAGTAGTTCATCAGGAGAAGTCGTGACAGTGAATGACGTCCTGGAGATATATGAACCTGAAATTTTAAGATATATTTTCGCCAGTTATAAAACAAATATAGATTTCTCCGTAAGCTTTGATTTGGACGTTTTAAAGGTTTACGAAGACTTTGATAAAGCAGAAAGACTCGCCCATGGCGTAGAAACTGGAAACGAGAAAAAAGTAGCTATGGCAAAAAGAGTCTATGAACTATCTCAACTAAGTGAACTACCTGAGAACTGCCCAGTGCAGCCAAGTTTCAGACATTTATGTAATGTTCTTCAGATTAATGAAGGCAACCTTGAAAAAACAAAGAGCTATTACTCAGAACAAATTAATTCTGATTGGGATCTAAAGAGATTTGAAAATAGGTCAAATTGTGCACTTAACTGGCTAAAAAAGTATGCACCTGATGAGTTTAAATTCTCAGTCAATAAAAGTGCAATAGACATTGAACTAACTACGGCACAATCATCATTTTTTGAAAAATTTGCCTCTGACTTAAGCATAAATTGGGATAACTATAAGTCAGACAAAGACCTACATGAAAAAATGTATGAGATAATGCACTCAATTGACGGTCTTACTCCAGGAGATATATTCCCCAAGGTTTACGAAGCTGTAATCAACAAACCAAAGGGCCCAAAACTAGCAGGGTTTTTAAGGACGATCGGAAAGGAAAAAACGATTCAGCTTCTTCAACGATAGGAAAATATATGACAGTACCAAATAGATTTTTAGTAGATAAAGAGATGTTTTCAAAAAGAAGAGAAGAATTGTCTCTTTCAATTAAAGATGGAATCGCCATTATACCTTCTGGCACTTTAAAACAAAGAAGTAACGATACAGAATATAGCTTCAGACAAAACAGCAATTTTTACTACCTGACAGGCTTTAATGAGGCGAACGCAGTTCTCGTCTTAATCAATAAAGGTGAAGGTACCAAGACAAGATTATACCTTGAAAAAAAAGACCCTATAATGGAGCTCTGGACAGGAATCAGACTAGGAAAAGAGCACGCACCAGAAACCCTTGGAGTAGACGAAGCCTTCGATATTAATAACTTTAATGAGGATTTAGAAGACCTCATTCTAGGCTCCAAAAACTTATACCTGTCTGCTTTTCATGATAATTCAGTCACAAAGAAAATTTATAAAGTCACTAATGAATTGTGGAACAAAAGAAGAAAACCAACATTTGTGCCAACTCAAATTACTCACATTGATCACATTATAGAAAGAATGAGACTAGTAAAAGAACCAGCGGAAATTAACTTAATAAAAAAGGCTGCAGCCATTACAAAGAATGCCCACAAGGCTTGTATGGCGAAAACAACCCCTGGTTTAAATGAGCGCGATATCGAGGGGTGCCTCCACTACTTCTTCAGGAAAGAGGGAGGTAACGGTGAGGCATACGGCTCTATCGTCGCCGGTGGGAATAATGCAAATATACTTCACTACATCGAAAATGATACTGAACTCAAAGACGGAGACCTAATTCTTATTGACGCAGGAGCAGAGAGCAATCTTTATGCGTGCGATGTTACAAGAACCTTCCCTGTTAATGGTAAATTCAATAAAGCGCAAAAAGAGGTTTACGAAATTGTTTTAAATGCGCAATTAAAGGCTATAGAAAGTGCAATGCCAGGCAAGACACTATCCTCTATCCACGAAGTTGCTAGTAAGGAATTAATCAGAGGATTATTAAAGCTAGGTATACTAGAAGGATCAGTAGAAGATATATACAACCAAGACAAGCACAAGGCGTATTACCCACATGGAACAGGTCACTGGTTAGGTATGGATGTTCATGACCAATGCCCTTATACTGACGATGATAATGGTACAATAACTCTAAAAGAAAATATGTATTTCACTATAGAACCAGGTCTTTATTTTAATCTTAATGATCAAACTGTGCCTGAAACATACAGAGGCATTGGGATAAGAATAGAAGACGATATTTTAATAACAAAAAATGGCAATGAGATTCTCACAAAAGATATACCAAAGACTATAGAAGAAGTAGAGAGAGCGTGTGCTGTTGATTACAAGTCATTTTTCTAAGTCTCAGACAATTCTTTTTTCAAGCTGTTCAAGAAGGAGGTTTATAGCAAGCCTCTCTTTGGACAGCTTAGAAACCTTAAGTTCTTTGCAGATTTCAACAAAGATTGTTTTGCATAACTTGATATTTTCATTAACTATGGTTTCAACTTTTAGTACCGATGGACCAATTTGATCTATATCAACTAGTTCTACTAAGTCTTTACCAGACTGGTAACTCTCTAGTAGGTTGTGTTCTTTAAGATAAAGATATGTAACAATATTTAGTTGATTATTTTTTAGGTCGAGGTTTAAGTCTTTTTGTGATGAACCTTTAAAGTCAAGAATATCATCAGAGAATTGAAAACTACGGCCTAAACACTCTCCGAAATGCCTGGCCAAATCAATGGACTTTTTTGACTTATTTCCTGCTAGAAGGGGTCCTACCACACACCATTTAAGAACAGATGATGTTTTAAGTGAACTGATTCTTTCAAAAGAGTCTGACTCATATTCTCTGCTAGAGATAAGGTCATATTGTAACCATTCGCCTAATGACAAATCTCTAATAGTTTCTGCCATCTCTTTGATTAAAACGGGGTTATTAAATAAGCAAAGCTTTTCAATGACACTCGCCAAAAGGAAGTCCCCGGCCAGTATAGCTTTTTTGTTTCCTACAAGTATGTTAATTGACGGCTCCCCTCGTCTAAGCGTCGCATTATCTATGACATCATCATGAGAAAGACTTGCGGCATGAACGAACTCAATTGACTCGCAAAGGCAATTCACTAGTGATTCGCTCTCAATTGCTGAAATTTTAGAGAACAAAAACGTAAGATAAGGACGAATTCGCTTACCTCCACTCAAAACAGTTTTGTTTAGTGCTTCTCTAACCGCTGTCTGGCCAAGCTCTGATGGTAACTGAAACTCAATTCCAGAAAAATGCCCTGTAATTTTTTCAATTAACTTATTGGAATTAGGGATAATTTTCTTTGATTTCATAGACAAAAATTAACACCAGATATAAAAGTTGTAAATAAAACTAAGATTACACAAGCCTTATACAAAGAGCATAATTAGAAACAATATCAAAATTATATGGCATTATATGATAAATATTTAGGAAACGATAATGAGTGAAATTACCCCCAAGAATAAAACTTATAGTTACAAACTATTCGACCAAATTGCTGAAACTTATGATTTTTTGAACATACTCTTATCTCTTGGAATAGATCGGTTGTGGAGAAAAAGAATAATGAAAATTATCAAAAGCGAAAGAGTCACAAACGCTTTAGACATGGCGACTGGCACAGGTGATATGGCGATTTTACTGGCAAAGTCCAAGAATATCCAAAATGTTGAGGGAATAGACCTATCAAAAGAGATGATTTCACTGGGAAACGAAAAAATAAGAAAGCAACGACTTTCAAACAAATGTGAACTTAAAATTGGTGATGGAGTGACCATACCATTTCCTGACACATCTCAAGATCTGATCACTGTTACATTTGGAATAAGAAATTTTCCCGACTACAAAGAATCAATTAGGAATATGTACAGGGTACTAACACCCAAAGGGAAAGCTGTGATTATGGAGTTTTCCCTGCCAAAGAATATCATTATTAGAAAATTTTATCTGTTTTATTTCAGGAATGTATTACCGTTCATCGGGAATTTAATCTCTGGACATAAAAATGCCTACACCTATTTAAACCAAACCGTTGAGGAATTTCCCTATGGCCAAAACTTTGCAAACCAATTCCTTGAAGCGGGATTCAAAAAAGTGGACATCTACCCATTAACATTTGGAATTGCTAGTATCTATGTTGCACAAAAGTAAAGGACATTTGTTTTCTTTCTTTGAAAACCTTTATGAAAAAAAAACAGATCATAGTTTAGACACGAGCCCACACGATATAATTTACAGACTTAACGGTGTTCCCTTTTGTTATTTAAAATTAAAAGACCAAAAATCCTCATACCTTGCGATTGGTACCGAGCAACTTTTTGATCATCATAATAACATTCCCAATAATATAGATTATATTTTCGGATCTTTAGATTTCGAATTTAACAACAAATCTTATCTCTTCTCACCGGAGACCCTTTTAAAATTTGAAAATAGTGGGGAAATAAAACTCTTAAAAGGGAAATTCCCTCTGCAGCAATTAAAACAGCATCTTTCTGAAAACAAAAAAACAAAAGAAGTTATAAACACAGTTTTTAAAGAAACACCCGACTTTAAATCCTGGGAGAAGTCCTTAAGCAAATTAAAAAATTCTTTTAATGAAAATATTTTTAAAATTGTTATTTCAAGAAGAATTAGCACAATTATGGAACCAAAAGATTGGGTATCCGTGCTTCAAAAATTAAGGTCAGGAAATATTCCATCATCATATGAATATGTATTACATAATGGATCAGAAATATTTTACTCTGTCTCTCCAGAGACCTTTTATAAAAAAAATAATAAAATAATAAAAATTGATTCGATCGCAGGCACAACAAACAGAGGCAAAAGTCCCAAAGAAGATCAAATTTTATTTAATGACCTTTTGAATGATCCAAAAGAATTGAAAGAACACATGGCCGTTTGCGATTTCATTGAGAAAACGGCCAAAAACTTAGGCCTGGAACTACTGTCAAAAAATGGCCTACAACCATTGAAATTAAACCACATTCAGCACATTTCTTCAGATTACGAATTTTGCTCGGTCCATACCCTTAAGGACTCAATACTAATTGATGCCTTTCACCCAACACCTGCAGTAGGAGGAAACTCAAAGGTCAATTCGATGAATATAATTGAAAACATTGAAGAGAAACCAAGAGGTTTCTACGCGGCTCCCTCGGGCTTTATTGATAACATAAATAAAAAATCAGAGTTTTTAGTAGCAATCAGATCATTTCATTTCAAAAAAAATGGAGAATTAGAGATTTTTGGAGGTGCAGGTATATTAAAGGACTCTTGCCCAAAAAAAGAATGGGAGGAAACCCAAAATAAGATGAAAAACTTCCTAAATAAACTAAATTATGAATGAATTAAAAAACTACTCTCAGTATATTTCTTATCAAATTATCAATTCCTGCAAAAAAGCGGGGTATACCCATGCCGTTATTTCTCCTGGATTAAGATGTGCGCCAATAATTAAAGCCGTTACCCTTTGTGGACTTGAGTCCATAAGCTGCATAGACGAGAGAGCTGCTGGATATTACGCACTAGGATTATTTAAGGCAAAAAAGATACGTTCTATTTTAATCTGCACAAGCGGAACGGCAGCACTTAATTATTTACCTGCCCTTGCTGAAGGGTTTAAAACAAATATCCCACTTTTAATCATAAGTGCAGATCGCCCATTAGAATTAATTAAAAAAAACAGTAATCAAACAATAGATCAGATAAACCCATTTACACCATTTCTAGGTGCCCAATTCTCTATCAGCGACCTAAGAGACAAACAATATGATCACCTCCAAAAAGCATTAAGTTCAAAGGAACCAACCCTCGGGCCAATGCACATAAATTTACACCTTAGTGAACCTGTAGATGAACAAGTTGAAGAATACGAATTAAATTCTTTCACGGACTCAACGAATGACATAGCTTTGAAAAAAGAACCCGTATCAGAATATCATGAAATTATTCAAAAACTTCAAAAGGCAAAGAACCCTCTTTTTGTAGTGGGAAGTGGGATTTACACCAATGAGGAAATCAAATCAATCCTAAGTACAAAAATACCAACAGTACTTGACATTACCTCTGGCCATAAAGCAACACTGCTTCCAACAGAAAACCTTACACCAAGCTTTGACCATCCAGAGATCAGGAAGTTTTACAAAAAAAACCCACCCGATTTGGTAATAAAGTTTGGCCAGTACGTAATAACCAAGCACCTTGGTTCTTTGCGGCTAGACAAGGAAGGCATCCTCTACCAAGAAAAAGTGAGTAACAATCAAGAGATTTGCATCGAATCTAAACATCGACATACATTCATAAAAGACGGTCTCATGAGTTCTCTAAAGTCGATAAACAGAGAAGATTTAAAACATATCTCTTGGGAAGCATTATCCAATCAAAAAAGAGAGCACATCGATAATTTTGGGTTAACCTTTCCGTATATATCAAAAAACTTTTTAGATAAAACTAAAACCACTAAAACAATAGTTTTAGGAAACTCAACAATAGTAAGATCATTTGATTACTATATTCCAAATCTTAAAGGGCCATCCCACAGAATTATAACCAACAGAGGTGTCTCTGGAATAGAAGGCTTTACAATGATGTCTAAAGCAGTGGCAGACGCTCTTGAGTCGCAAGTCATTGTATTCAACGGAGACATTTCATTTCTCCACGACCTAAACTCTCTTCAGAACATTAAGCATAGTAAGGGATCAATTATTTACTTTTTATTAAATAACCAGTGCGGTGGTATTTTTAATAGTATACCTATTCAAATTGATGAGAAATCAAAACCTTTTATTACAACAAATCACAACACTAATTTTGAAAAAGTAATTAAGTCTTTCGGAATAAACTACCAGTGTATTTCAACCTGTGAAGAATACCTTGATTTGATCGACAATATTGATATGATTAATGAAACAATAATTATTGAATGCAAAATAAATGATCAAAACAATATAAATTTGTTTAAGTTTTTACGAACACTCAGTAATTAAGAAAAAAATGAAAAAGTGGATTCAACTTACAAGACCTAAAACACTTTTAACTGGATTAGCCCCAGTGATCCTTGCTTACGGGCACCTTTTAAACCAAGAAAAAATAATTGATAACAAACTATGCATCTTAACAGTTATTTGCGTTATATTACTCCAAGTGGGATCAAACCTTGCAAATGATCTTTATGACGGAATTCGAGGTATCGATAGTGATGAAAGATTAGGGCCGAGAAGATCAATATCAAAGGGCGACATAACTCCTAAAACACTAAAAGTTATAACATTTCTTGTGTTCATATCAGCTTTTCTCATAGGCACAATTATAAGTTTTTATAGTGGTTTCGAAATATTTCTAATAGGATTTTTATCCTTAATAGTTGCTTTCGCATACACTGGAGGTCCATACCCACTTTCTTATTTTGCGCTGGGAGAATTATTAGCATTTATTTTTTTTGGATCAGTCGCTGTGTGCGGAGTTTATTTTATTCAAGATAAAAGTATTACAACTCACTTATTTTTGGCCTCTTTTATGCCGGGTTTTTTCTCCGCAGCATTAATGTCTTTAAATAATTATAGAGATATTTACACTGATAAAAAAACTCAAAAGAAAACAATTGCCATATACCTAGGTGAAGTAAAATCTAAATATTTAACAATACTGTTCATAATTCTAGGTACAATGACAGGGTATTTTTTCAACTCTAACACCCAAATATCAACATTAATTCTACCAACAATACTATCCATTTTATCCATATTTTTTATTTATAAAACACCCCACAGCGAAAAACTAAATAAAGGTCTAGGTTTAATTAGTATTACAAACTTCATCTGGTGCTTAAGTTTCTTATTAACAAGCTGGATAACAAATGCTTAAGTTTTTAGAAGAAATTTATAAATTTGAATTTCCCTACAAAATTGACTCTAAAATTGTTACCGAAAAGAAAATTATTTCTGTTATCAAAAATGGAACAAAAATATCAGAAATAACTACATTAGAGGGTCTTCATCAAGAAACTATAAATGAAAGTTTAAAAGATTTTCAGCAAAAAATTTCAAAATTACCTAGCTCAAAATTTAGTAAAGCTATATATTTTTATTTCAAGCAAAACTCAGTTCCAATAAAAATAAATTCAGCGCACCTGTGGCCAACGGACATCAAAACTCTCAAAAGTAAAAACCAGACAATTAAAGTTAAAGTTGGCAGGAGTGACCCGCGAAACGATAAAGAAACTTTAGAAACTATTCTAAAACATAATAATACAATTCAATTTAGAATCGATGGGAACGCCTGTTGCACATCACAACAAATGATAAGCATTTTAGAGAATATTCCAAGAAATAATATAGAGTATATTGAGGATGCTTTTATTAATAAAAGCGAGGAAATTAAATTTTATCTTGAAAGTAAGTTAACTATTGCAATGGACGAGAAAATTGTAGGCTATCTCAGAACTAAAAATTGGCGAGACTTTCCCTCTCACATAAAGCACGTTGTCATTAAGCCTTCTCTACTAGGAGGGTTGGAGGAGCTAAGGTATATAACAAAAATTCTTGAAAGAAAAAAGGTGAGCTATAACCTTAGTTCAACATTTGAAGGCTTACTTGGCTTAAAATTCTTATATTCTCTCTCAAAGAGAAAAGAGTTTAAATTAATGAAAACACCTGGGATAGATACATTTAGATTTTTGAAAAAAAAAGAGGGCCCCTAAAGACCCTCCTTATGCTCTATCTATTTGAAACAATCTGTCCATCACCAGTCAAATAAAATACATGAGAGAATCTATTTTCGACTAGCGGAGTAGTTACTTTACCATCTAATTTTAGCTGTAAAGAAGCGACAGGATCATTTAGGCTTGAAGTATTTGATATACTAACCGTTTCGACATTTGCATCCAAGTTCCAGCCCCATAGTACATTGAGATCTTCAGGGTAAATATTGGCACCTAAAATATATGCACCTGTATCATTAAATTTTCCACCAAACTGCATTGATACGCCATACGTAAAACTTATTACCTCAACCCCGTATAAATTTTTAAATGTGATTCTATATTTTTTATGAACAGGCGCACTCCAACCCGCCATATCATAAAAAGGATTAACAAGGTTGCCACCTTCTGTTTTAGGCAAGACACTAACATTATTAAACTTAGCATTTACGACTGGTCGACCGGCGTCAACCACTTCATAAATCTTTTTACCTACGGCAATCAGAGTATCAACGACATAAACGACTTCCTGAAGAAAGTCCTTTTCTTTAACTTCTTCACTCTTATCAATCGGAAGCTCTACAATTTCAAAATGTGAGATTTCAAAATCACCGTCAATAAAAGTATCACTTGCATTAGTTAAGTTAATGCTAAAAAGACTTGTAATAATACAAAGGCCAAAAATAAACTTTCTCATGATTCCCCCTACTAAATTAAAAGAGTCATTGGTTAATGTTGGTGAACATGTATATTTTTCAGCCTCGGTGAGTCAACTTTATAAAAATTACATTTAATAACATTTAACTTATTGAAATTTTTGGAAATGCAAGCATGTAATTTTTACATTATTTAATTTTCCCGACTAATTTCTTTTATAGAGTATTAAAGATATGAAGTTTTTATGAACTGTCGTTATTTTTTACCATTTATTTTTCTTTTTATAATCAGTTGGAGTCAAGCATACACTTCAATACACGAAGAAAAATTCTATAACTATGACAAAGAGTTCAAGGTCTTAAAATTCATTTCAAAAAATAAAAAAATACAAAAAGTTACCCAAAAATCTGAATACGAGTACGGCCCAGTGCAAATAGGGCCTGGGGCTCCTGTAATAGCAAAAGCAATCATAGGAATAAAAAGAAAAAAAATCTATATTGAGAATAATGAATACATTCTTGAAGAACTACAAATCGGAAAACGTCTAGGTGTCTATTTCAATCTTGGAGGATCACAATTCTCTTATTGGAAAATTAGAGTTCTATATACTATAGAGCAGGCAGATAAGAAAAGAAATACAAACATTATAATTAACTCCTTACTTTATCCTGATAAAAAACAAGAATACGCACGAGTTGAAATATCACACTATTTAGGAAATGATTTAATTGCAGGTATAGAAACCCCTAAATATGTATTCAATTTTTATAATCTAGCTCTTAGAAGTAACTTCATAAAAAAGAATTTCTTAAAACAAACTTTTCATAAAAATAAAAAAAGTTATACTAAATACTCCTCTGGTTTCAGCAACGAATATTTAGGTAGATTCTTCTCAGAGCTTTACGGAATTGATCAAAACCATATTTTTAATAATTCAGAAGATAATTACAGCAGTATTAGAAACCTTCCTTTCCCTAAGGACCCGAGATATAAAAACCTAGGTTTTTTATTTTCCAACCTTAAAAGAGGTAAGTTAAAAATTAAAAGAAATAATGAAAAAATACCATCAATGTCAGTGTTAAATGAAAAACTTAGAATAAAAAAGGCAAGTTTATTCGGTATTATAAGTAAAAAGTGGATGAACAATTATTTGGATGAGAACTCAAAGAATACAAATCAAAAAGTCATATCAAAATCTGAAAAATCAAATTGGACTAATTTTTTCAGGCGAGAAACACACTCCCTTTACATAGGAATTTTAAAGACACCAACTGATTGTAACGCCCTCGTAAATATCGGGTTAAAAGATTCTAAACTAACAAAAAAAGAAAAAAAATTATATAGGGAGAACTACAATGTTGGGTTTAATAAAAATGAAACAGGCCCATTTGTTGCTAACAAACAAATTATTTTCAACAAAGATGGAGTTAAAAAGATTACAGGTTTAGAATGCTCAGAGCAAAATTCCAAAAAACTAATCAAAACAATACGAAAATTAATCCCTAAAAAACTACATGATTACAATATAACAAAGATCAGAAAAAGTATTAACGAAAAGCTTGATAAAACTGATTATTCAAGTTTCACCTACACAAAGCTAGCAAATAAATTTTCCAGTAAAACTCGGGTCGGATTTTACTTGGATACCTATGGTTTTTTAAATCAGTTAAAAATCAATTTTTCTACTCAATACTAGACGGTTGACTTACTCCTAACTTACGCATATTATGTACTTATGCTTACCAAAAAACAAAAAGAAGTTTTCGATTTCATAACAGATTATATTAAATCAGAGGGAGTCTCTCCCACTCAAAAAGAAATCAAGGACCATTTTGGGTTCAAAAGCTTCGGAAGTGTTCAACGATACCTGAAATATCTTCAGGACCATGGTCTATTGAGTAACGAATGGAATGCCAGAAGAGGAATACAGCTAAATAAAAACAAAGAAATAAATGATACGACTTTACCTCTAGTTGGTAGTATTGCAGCAGGTAACCCAATAGAGGCGATTCAAAACTCTGAAAGGATAGAAGTACCAGTGCATTTGTTTAACTCAAAAAAAACTAATTTTTGCCTTGAGGTGTCTGGAGATTCCATGATCGAAAAGGGAATTCTTGATGGTGATATTGTAATCATCGAACAAAAAGAGATAGCAAATCAGGGTGAAATAGTTGCTGCGATAATTGATAACGAAGCAACTTTAAAAATTTTTAAAAAAGAAAAAGATCATATTCAACTTATCCCTGCCAATAAAAAATATAAACCTATCACTGTTAAAGAAAATATGAAAATAGCAGGAGTTCTGGTTGGACTACTTAGAAGTTATTAAAAAACATGTTTCTCTTAAAGAGCTTGACTCATTTAATGTTTCCAATTCAAAGAAAATATTTTGCACAAAGATAACCTTTGGCCAACTATACTCAGAGTTCTCCAAGCTGAAACTTATTGATACCAACTATAAAAAAAAAGCTGGATTTGAAAAGGTAAAGATAACCAACACGGGAGATGAGCTATTAAATATTTTCCAAATTTGGTCTAAAAATTTGGTCCCTGTAATTTCAGAAAACGAACATGTATTCTCAAGATGGGAAATACCAGAGCATTGGTCAAATACCAAAGTAAGAAGCTGGTTTCCATTAGTTTTTTTTTCGTCTGGCTCTGGAGGCGACAAAAAACCTATCGTCATATCGCTTTACAATATCATTTATCACTATCTTAATGTTAAGGACCAGTTAGGACTTGATCAAAACACCTTATATGGTCTCAACCTTCCCACAAAACATTTATCTGGCTTAATGCCCATTTTTAGATCTTTTTTTGCAGGAGGGTCTGTTGAATCTTTTTCGTTTAATGAAGTAAATAAGAACAAGTATACCCATTTATCTATAGTTAATTCACAAATACTAAAGCTAATTGAGAGTAGTCACTTATTTGAATCGTTACAATCAGTTTTGGTCGGAGGGGGGAAAATAAGTATTACCCTGGCCAGACAAGCACTGAAAAAGAATATTCCTTTATTTTTAACTTATGGACTCAGTGAGCTGACATCAACAGTTACACTTAGATCTTTAAAGGCTTATCCTTTTAAAAATGATGAATTAACAAGTAAGTATTTCCACCTAGGAGAGGCCCTAGGTTATTGCACCTTAAAAGTTATAAACAAGAAACTAGTATGTTCTGGCAAAACTTGTCACATAGGATCATTTATAAATAACAAGTACACTCAGTCTGATGATTCTTTTATAACATCAGATATTTGTAAAATAGAGGATAATAACCTCTTCTTTTTGTCCAGAAGTGACGACGTATTTATCTCTGGAGGAAAAAACGTTTCTATAAACTATTTAAGTAGTATTATTCAAAACTGCCCACATATTAGTGAACATCATTTAAAAATACTTCCCCATTCAAAATGGGGCCAAACTTACAATTTATTTTATCGCCCTGTAGATAATAGTAACTACATTAACCAAAATATTTATAATTGGTGCAGGGAGCACCTAAAAAGGGAAAACTCACCGAATAAAATTATTAACCTAAACCCATATCAAATAAAAGGAATCAAACCATCCGAGAAGGAGTTGTTAGACATATCCAAATCATCAAAAATTATTTTTCTTCATGGCCTTTTTGGTAGTTCCGATGATTGGACATTTGCCACAAAGGAAGTTGAGAATTCTTTTTCTATAAATATCTCCCTAAGTAGTAAGTGCGATAGCTTCCAAAGTGGGGTTTATGAGGTTAAGGAAGCAATAGAAAAATTAGGGCCAGGGCCTTTTCATCTTGTTGGTTACTCTATGGGTGGAAGAATTGCATACTATATAATGGAGTTTTTTCCCGACCTAGTCAGATCATTAACACTCATCTCTGCAAATTATTTTGGTATAAAAGAACAAAGTGAAAAATCATTGAGACTGGAAAAAGATAAGATGCTTTTGAACTCCATTAATTCAACAGATGATTTTAGAGAGTTTTTAACCGATTGGTACGAAATGGAATTATTTGGTGATTATAAAAACACAGTTGATTACCAAAGAAAATTAAAAAATATTAACCAAACTTCAATTCAGAACAACAAAAAGCTACTCGAAATATTTTCAGTTGGAAACCAACCTACTCTAAACCCTGACTCAATAAAAAAGGTTCCAATTCACTACATACATGGAGACAAAGACAAAAAGTATAGGCAATATGCCATTAATTCGCCTGAAAGCATTCAGAATATTTCAATTCCTGATACATCCCATGCTTGCCATATTGAAAACAAAAGTATTTTTATCAGGTTTATAAAAATGAATTTACAATAACTTGAAATATTTTCTTCTTCTATTTTTCTCAGTCTTACTTATAATTAATATATGGCTAAAAAAAAGGTACTTATTCCAAAAGGTCTAACATTTTTGGTTCTAGAAGATACTCTCACCATGAGAGAGGCTGTCGTTAATCAATTAAAAAAAATGGGTTTCTCAGGACCTATATTCGAGGCAGAGAAAGTATCAGAAGCCAAGGATATTATTAAAAATGAAAAGATAGACTTCATCGTATCTGATTGGAATCTACCAGATGGAACTGGCTTTGAGTTTTTGAAAGATATCAGAGCAAACCCAAAATATTCAGATGTTCCATTTCTCATGGTAACTACTGAAAACGGAATTAAAGAAGTAATAGACGCAATTAAAGAAGGTGCTAGTAACTACCTTATAAAACCCTGGGAAGAAGTTTCGTTTATAGAGAAGCTTTTATATGCCTGGGAAAAACATCAAGATTAACCATGAGCGACTACCAAAATCTCTTCGATGAATTTTTAGATCCAGTAGTAATTACATCTGAAGAAAAAGAATTAATTTATGCTAACAATGCATTCTTAATTCTATTTCAGACGACCCTACGGAAATTAAAAAAGAATACAGTTGAAAAATTTTGCACATTTGAAGACAGCAGAGTTTTTCTAAACAGTGGCCAAAGCATTAATGATAACAATATTAATACTCAATTAGAGACAAAATTTAAAACTATAGAAAACATAGAAGGCACTGTACTAGTAATTACAAAAAAGCTCTCTGATGGCATGGTATTGACCTTTTTGAGAGATATGGCCTTAGAGGTCAACCTTCATAGCAAATATCATTCAGAACTTGCCGAAAATGAAAAGCTTATTGACCAGTTAAAATTAGCAAAGAAAAAACTAGAAATTTATAATAAAAACCTTGAAAAAATTGTTGAACAACGAACTGCTGAGCTAAAAAAAGCTAACCAATACCTTAAAACAATGGCCAATTCTATAGGGCAGGCATTGTTGATGTTTGATAAAGATGGAAATTGCCTACCAATATACACTAAAACGGTCATAAACCTTTTTGGTAAAGATCCAAGTGGAAAATCAATCACTGAGGTCCTTCCCTTAAGCAATAAAGAACAAAAAACCTTTTTAGACTGGTGTCAAATCACATTTCAGGGAATGATACCATTTAAAGATACTTTAAATTTAAGCCTCAAAGAAATTGTAATTAAAAACGAACAAAATAATGAAAAGCGAATTATTAATCTTGAATACTTCCCAGTTAAGAACTCTAAGGGAAGTTTGGCGAATATCGTTCTTGTTGGAACAGACATCACAGAAGAAGTACAATCTAAAAAGAAACTTGAAAATCAAAATTCATATGTAAAGATGATCCTTAAAATAATTGAGAACAAAGACAGTTTTGTTAACAGCCTAAAAGAAGCAAGACAGTTCTTAGAGCAAGCATTCGACCTACTTCACTCTCTTAATGAAAAAGAACCACGAAATGATATACTTAGGCACTTACACTCCGTAAAAGGTATCTGTAGTCTTTATGAAATATCAGACATTACAAAATACATTCACAACCTTGAAGTCAGCATAAATAAAGCTCAAGAAACATTTGAATACGCATTTCCGCCAGATCTCAAAAATGATTTCGTTAATAAAATAAAACACACCAAAGAAATCTTGTTAAGATTTTGTGAAGAAATGTCTCCCATTGTTGGCGACGCAATCCTGACTAACTCACCAATGAAAGAGGTTCGAAAACAAGATATTGAGAACTTCTATACAAGCCTATGCGAAACTAACCCAGAGCAAGCTAAAAAATTCCAACAACAATTTAAGTCAGTTCCTTTAAATTATTACTTCAAAGGTTATGAATTACTACTATCAAGTCTAGCTAAAAAACTAGGAAAAAAGGTCAAACCTTTTCAAATTATTGGCGGTGAAATCTCGATACCTGACGACAAATATAAGGACGTATTCAATATTTTCATACACCTCTTCAGAAATAGTATCGATCATGGTATTGAATATCCGGATGAAAGAATACAACTAGGTAAAGACCCTGAAGGTCAGATCTCTTTAGAGGCATCTCATTTAAAAAATACATTTACCATAAACATCTCTGATGACGGCGCAGGGGTTGATATCAATAAACTCAAGCAGTCTGCCAAAAAACAAGGAATAACCACTGATAAAATGTCCCGTGATGACATACTCAAACTTATTTTTAACCCAAACCTTACTACTATAGATGAAGCGACAGAGGTGTCAGGTCAAGGTATTGGTATGTCAGCTGTTGAGGAAGTAATTAAGAAGAATAACGGCAAAATAGACGTATATTCATCTCCACGAAATGGAACGACATTTACCATTGAATTAGAGCTCTAGCTAACTAAGGTTTTACTTCACATTATTAAAAATATTTAATACGTTGCCCAAAAATTAATAAGGAATATTATGAAACTTAAGTTGTATTATTTTTTAAGTTGTCCATTTTGCCAATTTGTATTGCATGAAATTGATAAATTAAAAATCAAAGTTGAGTTAATCGATATACATCAGGACAATGAAGCGAGAGAGTTTTTATTTAAAGTAACTGGTAGATATACTGTTCCCTGCTTATTTATCGGCGAAACACCCATGCACGAATCAAGAGACATAATAAACTGGTTAAATAACAACAAAGACAAATTATTAACTAATGACTAAAAAACTTTTTCTTTTTTTCGGATTTCTTAGTTTCGCCTTAGGGGTGATCGGTAGTTTTTTACCATTGATGCCCACTACTCCTTTTCTTCTTTTATCAGCATATTTTTTCTCCAAATCTAGTGAGAAATGGTATAACTGGCTTATCTCACTTCCCAAGTTTGGAGAGCCTATAAAACAATTTAATGAAACAGGTGTCATTAACAAAAAATCCAAAGCTCTTTGCTTTATTTCAATTAAATCAGTCATTTTATGGATAATATTTTTCACTTCTTATAACAATACAGTGAAAACCATAATACCAATCACTCTGGTCGTTGTTTTGACATATGTTATGACACGTCCTTCGAGTACGAATGATGACCAGGTTCAGAGTATTGATGAATGAAAAAAAAAACCATTACGATAATATAATAATCGGTGCAGGAGCTGCCGGACTTTTTCTCGCCGGAGAGCTAAAAAACCATAAAAACTTAGTATTAGAAAAAAATGCAAAACCAGGAAAAAAAATTATTGTCAGTGGTGGAGGAAGATGTAATTTCACCAACAAACACGTAACTTTTAATGATTTTCAATCTCAAAGTAAATCATTCTTCAAGTCAGCCTTGAAGACATATACCCAAAATGATTTTATAAAATTAATTGAAAATAATAATGTTGAATATTATGAAAAAAAACTGGGTCAATTATTCTGCAAAGGTAGGTCGACCGAAGTTTTAAATTTACTTCTAAGAAGAATAAATCTTCAAAACACAAGTATACGCTACAATTCTGATATTTCTGAAAATCATCTGAAAATTGAAAGTAATCTCTTTACCCTTAAGGGGAAAAATTTTTTCTACACTAGTAAAAACCTTATCATTGCGAGTGGTGGCCCTCCTATGCCAAAAATTGGAGGATCAAATCTGGCACTCAGAATTGCTAAAAAGTTTCAATTAAATACTGAAAATTTTGAACCAGCTTTAGTGCCCTTATTTGAAAAAGGAACAAGTGATTACTCGGGCATATCAATGCCTGTTGAAATCAAAATAAAAAATAAAACTATCTCAGATGATATTCTTTTTACCCATCGTGGTTTTTCTGGGCCCTCTATTTTAAAACTTACATTATGGGCAGATCTTGGTGATAAATATTATATAAACTGGGACCCAATTAATACTATTTCACAACAATACCTTAAGACCCCTAACATCTCACATACCGATGTTCTATCAAAAACACTTCCGAAAAGGTTTACTGAATACTTTCTGAACAAATACCATATCGTTGATAAAAAAGGTCCCCATAAAAAAGCGTTAATCAATAAAATAATTCACAACATAAATAATGATGAATTTACATACAAAAACAACGAGGGTTTCAATAAGGCTGAAGTTGCGAAAGGAGGACTTTCTACCAAAGAGTTAAATCACAAAACAATGGAAACAAAATCTATTCCTGGTCTTTTTTTTATAGGAGAAGCAGTCGATGTCACCGGTCTTCTAGGTGGCTTTAATTTTCAGTGGGCCTGGTCATCAGCATATTTAGCATCAATCCAAATTAAGGCATTAGATTAATTTTTTTGACAACTAAGCGTACCGAGATACTTAAACTCATCTTCTTTATTTTTTTTGGACTCAATTACACGATGTAAATAATTTTCACTAATAAAATATTCAGATTTAAAATATTTATCATTTGAGTCAACATACTCTTGTGAATAAGTTGAATTATTTAAATTCACCCAAGTAATATCCTCATAGATTACGTTATTCTCACAAACACTATAGGTGTCTAACATAGGGCCACGCCTACCATCTGGAAGATCCTCCCAGAGGAACGTAATTTTTTTATTAAACTCCACAATATTGTCGTGAACAGTTTTTCTTCGAGATAAAAAAGGTTTGTATGTCCCTAGGAATCTGAGAGTATTCTCTCCGAGGCTTGTAATATCGAGATTATAAGCCTTCAAATATGAGTTTAATAACTTCCCCTGAACATAATTAAGCCTAGGTGTATCAACAGTACATTTTGCCCATTTACCTTTGAAGTTGAAACAATTTGCGCGCACATTTTTAGAAAAGATAAGTAAAGGGAGTAGAATTAATATTTTCATTGTTTATAGTTATGAAAAATAAGTAAATTAATCAATATAGGTTATATTTAGTTGTAATCTTTTTATATTTTTGATTACTTATAAGTATGAAAACGATCGATCTTCATGGTTATGGACTAGAAGACGCAATGCTTTTAGTCGAAAAAGAAATTGGAAAAATTAGACTTCGTGGAGTAGAGGATGATCTTCTTGTTATCACTGGCCGAGGAGTAATTAGAGTTAAACTATTGGATTACTTACAAAGCAACGATATCGATCACAACTTTGAATGGGGAAATGATGGCGCAATACATATTAGGGTTGATTAAAGTTTTAATAGTTATTTCATTCACAGGAGGATGCTCCGCAATGAGCTACAAACAAACTGTAAAATACGTTGATTTAGAAAAATTTATGGGTGACTGGTATGTAGTCACAGGAAGAGTTACATTTTTAGAAAAAGGAGCATTTAACCCGCTAGAACAATATTCACTAAATAATGGAAAAGTGGATATTAAGTTTTCATATAATAAAAATTCTCTTACCGGACCTCTTAAAAAGATACCTCAGACTGGTTTCATTATCAACACAGAGACTAACGCATATTGGAAAGTCTCTCCATTTTGGCCTCTAAAATTCGACTACCTAGTTATTGCTCTAGATAAAGAATATGAATGGACAGCTATCGGAGTTCCTTCTCAAAAGTACTTATGGATAATGTTTAGGGAGCCTCACCCAAGCCAAGAAAAGATTAGTGACGTCATTAATGAAGTAAGCCAAAAGGGTTATGACACTGAGAATTTGGAATACTTCCAACATAGAAAATAGCTAATTTAAGTTTTCTAGCTGGTTGCCTCTATTAAAGAGGTAGGCAAATAAAGCAGCTCTTACCCACATACCGTTTCTTTGTTGTCTCCAGTACACGAGCCTCTTATCACCTTTTATAAAATCAAGTGCTGGGTCCATCTCCTCTCTTTTGGGCATGGGGTGCATAAGAATACCGTCTGGAGAAAATTTATCTAGAAGTCTCTTTTTAAAACAAAACTCTTCAGGATAAACGCCCTTTTTTCCCCACTCATCTTGAATCCTTGTCATGTAAACAACATCAAGATTGGAAACATTAGGTTCGATTCCATCTCTTTTAATAACAATTTTGGTGCTTGGAGAGTTCTCTCTAATGTAAGTCAAAGTATCATTATCAATCGATAGCTCTGATGGAGAGATAAAGACTAACGTAATGTTATCAAAAAGGGATAGCAACTTTGCAAGGGAATGCACTGTCCTACCTCTTAAGCAATCGCCAACAAACCCTACAGTTAAACCGTTAACCCTGCCAGAAAAACTTTCTTTGATCGTGAAATAATCTAAAAGTGCTTGAGTTGGGTGCTCCTTGATTCCACAACCAGCATTGATAATGGGGATCTCACGCTCACTGCAACTCATTACCCAACCTGCAAATAAATGATAATAACTACTTGGATGCCGACAAACAATAGCATCAAAATATGAGCTTATCGTCCGCAAGGAGTCTATGTCAGACTCTCCTTTTGTAAAACTACTTGTTTCTATAGAGCGTACCTCCTCTTTTCTAACACCAAGTAAACTTTGTGCCATGGAAAAACTAAGAAAGGTTCGACTAGAGGATTGTTGGAAGTAATTTAGAACAGAGTAATCAGAACATAAATTTGAGACGTATTTAGGGTTTCCCCGGTGAAACAACTTAAGAGACTTGGTTAGTGTGTAAATGTAATCTAAGAACTTTTTATTGAAATGGGTTGAGCTCAAGATATGTCTGGGCATACCATCTTCTCTTAGACAGAGGTCCCTAATTTGGCTTTCTCCACCAGATAAAAACTCATTAAACTCCTTTTTAACAAAGGTTTTCGTCTCCTGATTTGCCCCCCAAAAAATATTTTCCAAATTAAAGGCCCTCTTGAAAAAATACATAGGGCGATACAATGAGAAATTTACCAATATTTTCTTTGGCGATTTTCTGCCACTCGTCTACCTCTGAATCAGTAGGGTATCTTAATAAATTTAACTCCATTGCGTTTTTAACGGCTTTTACATTGTCCAATGAGACATCTGTGGAAATCTGAATAAGATCCAAATGTGGCTCTACAACAAAAAGTGCATGTCTTTGGTGATGAGGTTTTAATAACTCCCATGACACCATTTGAATTTCTTTTTCAAATTTAATAAAAAGCTCTTGCTCTTTTTCATTCATAACTCAAGCCTCTCTTTTTATAAGATGGTAACCAAACTGTGTTTGAACTGGGTCGGAAACCTCTCCTACCTCAAGGCTAAATGCAGCATCCTCGAAAGGCTTAACCATTTGGCCTTTGGAAAAAAAACCAAGCCCTCCGCCTTCTTTGCCAGATGGACACAATGAAAAGTCTTTCGCAAGCTGTCCAAAGTCGTCCCCACTCTCTAGCTTTTTAATTAAATCGTTTGCTTCGAATTCTTGGTTTACCAATATGTGACTTGCTTTGATTGATTTACTCATAAAGACTACCCTTTTTGAGAGCATTCTGACACAATGACGATCTAGCATCAACGGAAAACTGCCTTAACCTGCAGATATTTCATTAATTTTAGGAACAAATATGACATCTTTAGAGATAATACTAATATTTTTCTCAATTGCTTCAGCGGCAACGCTCGGGTACACCATCAGGCTTTTATTTCAAAAAAATAATAAGCTACGAATCCTTAATGAGGAAAATAACACAATTCAAAAATCTTTAGATCGGGCCATCAATGAGCAAGAAAAATCATCAGAGATTAATTCCTTAAAAATTCAAACCCTAGAAAGAGAATTAACGAACTCAAAAGCTTTTCAAGATAAAATGACCGATCAATTCGAAAAAATATCCCATCAAGCACTTTTAAAATCCTTAAAGGACTTAAAACAAAACTCCAATCATGAGATAAACCAAATCATCTCTCCTTTTAAGGAAAACTTAGACACTCTCAAGTCACAAATTGAAAAGTTTTATATAAACGAGGAAAAAGAGAGGTATGCCCTCAAAAAAGAAATCAATCAAGTCGTGAACATGGGGAATCTCATGAGCCAAGAGACTGCAAATTTAACAAAAGCATTAAAAGGAGATTCGAAGAAACAAGGAGATTGGGGAGAAATGATTTTAGAGAACCTTTTGGAGTTCTCAGGTCTTGAAAGGAATATACATTATGTTGCTCAAGGAGAGGGGCTATCACTAAAAGATGAAAACGGGAAAAGACAAAAACCGGATATTATAGTTAACCTCCCTGAGGACAAATCTTTAATCATCGACTCCAAGGTATCTCTAACGCATTACGAGAGGTTTATAAATGAGGAGAATGAAGAATTGCGCAGTAATCACCTGGATGATTTTTTAAACTCCGTCAAGAATCATGTTAAAGACTTAAGTTCAAAAAAATATCAATTAAATGAAAAGCTTAAATCACCTGAATTCGTTCTAATGTTTTTACCGATAGAGCAAGCGTTTTCTCTCGCAAGTAATAAGGATCGTAACCTTTTTGAAAATGCTTTCCAAAAATCTATAATAATTGTTTCCCCCTCAACCCTTTTAGCTTCACTAAAACTTGTGTACTCAATTTGGAGGCAAGAAAACTCCAATAAAAACTCTGAAAAAATTGCTATTGAGGCAGGAAAAATTTACGACAAGATGGCAAATTTCCAGGATGAACTTATAAAACTTGGAGACTCCATTCAAAAGAATAAAAATATTTACGACTCTTGCGTAAATAAATTTTCCACTGGTAAAGGTAATTTACTAACAAGGTTTGAAACCCTTAAAAAGCTTGGCGCGAAATCACAAAAAAATCTAAAGCACCTCCAGGAAGATCACACGACAAACTTGCTTTAATAATAATCAAACTGCTTGAAAGATTTTTTAACTTTATCTATTAAGGATCCTTGAGACTTCTCGTTTTTTTGTCTTTTTTCATCAATTTTTACTGCTTTTTTTATTTTTGATAGAATACCTACTTCTTTATTTGTAAGTTTCTTCAGGGGCTTAACTTGCTTACTGCTTGGCATTCTATTAGTGCTTATTTTCTCCCTAAAAAGATTAATACTATCTGGCACTAACTGACCCTCTTGATTATCACGCCTTTCTCTTTTTATATTTTTCAGAACTTTAGCAAGTAATTTATTCTTTTGCCTCGATTCCCGAGCAGGGGCATTGAGCTTGTAATTTTTTGTAATATCAATATTTTCCTCGTCTTCAATATAATATAATGTAAATCCTGCATAAATTTTATTTGGATTTTTAATCAAGGGCTTGTTGTTGTCATAAATTTCAGGCCATCTTTTCCAGTTTTCGTAAACGATATCGCTAATTTTGGAAAGGCTGTGTCCTTGTTTTATTAAAAATGGAACCCCTTCTGGATTAAATATAAATTCTCTTCTGGGAATATAATATTTAATTTTCATCCCTTTTCTTAGCTTATACGGACTTGATAGTATGCTCCTATTGAGCCACGCTATGCTTCTCCAATATCTAAAATCACCATACATGGAAAACGAAATAAGCATTAAAGTTTCATATTCCTTTTTTATAACATATTCACCTATTTTTTTTGTTAGCACTCCAGAAAAATCTTTGAAATTTTCATTGCTTATTTTTTTAGTTACACTTGCTAGTCTTCTTGAATTTTTTTTAGCAACCGCACCTAACTGGTGACTTTCAAACAGTTTATCTATAGAATTTTCGTTTACTATCTCTAACTCTTCCATGCCTGAATTGTTCATTCTATTTTTAGAACTGCATGAATATAAAATCAGAAAAAGTATAAAAAATTTCACATACCTAATATCGGATTTTTTTAGTCAGTCTTTAATTTTCACATAACTAAACAAAAATATTTTATAATTAAAGCATGAAAATCAAATTAATTACGATCTTATTTATAACA